>ERZ773147.179-NODE-179-length-77966-cov-40.636367_pt1 | contig 77966 bp, 70 predicted proteins | sample MGYA00580851_ERZ773147 | MGnify/ENA primary metagenome ERZ773147 (study PRJEB29015, sample SAMEA2737818) | human gut metagenome | biome: human gut; feature: human-associated habitat; material: faeces | place: China | collected 2012 ... | reverse complement strand
GGATGGGCTCGCCCCAGTAGCGCTGGCGGGAGAACACCCAGTCGCGCAGCTTGTAGTTGACCTTCTCCTTGCCGAAGCCCTGCTCCACCACATATTTCTTCATGGCAGGGATGGCCTCCTTGACGGTCAGGCCGTTCAGGAAGCCGGAGTTGACCATGACAGCACTGTCGTCCTTGGCCACAAAGGCCTCCTTGGTCACGTCGCCGCCGGCCACCACCTCGATGATGGGGAGGGCGAACTTCTTGGCGAACTCCCAGTCGCGCTGGTCGTGGCCGGGCACGCCCATGACGATGCCGGTGCCGTAGCCCATGAGGACATAGTCGGAGACGAACATGGGCAGGGACTTGTGGGTCACCGGGTTCATGACCTCGATACCCTCCAGCCGCACGCCGGTTTTTTCCTTGTTCAGCTCGCCGCGCTCAAAGTCGGACTTATGGGCCGCTTCCTCCTGATAGGCCGCCACAGCATCCCAGTTCTTAATGAGGGGCTGCCACTTCTTCAGCAGCGGATGCTCGGGAGAGATGACCATATACGTGGTGCCGAACAGGGTGTCGGCACGAGTGGTATAAACCGTCACCTGGTCGCCCACATTGGTGTCGAAGGTGATCTCTGCGCCGGTGGAACGGCCGATCCAGTTGCGCTGCTGGATCTTCACGCGCTCAATATAGTCCACATCGTCCAGATCGTCGATCAGCCGCTGGGCATACTCGGTGATCTTCAGCATCCACTGGCTCTTTTCCTTGCGGATGACCTCGCTGCCGCAGCGCTCGCACACGCCGTTGACCACTTCCTCGTTAGCCAGCACGCACTTGCAGCTTGTGCACCAGTTGACGGGCATGGTGGACTTGTAGGCCAAGCCGTGCTTGAACATCTGCAGGAATATCCACTGCGTCCACTTGTAGTACTTGGGGTCGGTGGTGTCCACGCAGCGGTCCCAGTCAAAGCCGTATCCCAGCATCTTCAGCTGCTTGGTGAAATTCTCGATGTTGTTCTTCGTGACGATGGCAGGATGGATGTGGTTCTTGATGGCATAGTTCTCCGTGGGCAGACCGAAAGCATCGAAGCCGATGGGGAACAATACATTATAGCCCTGCATCCGCTTTTTGCGGGTGACGATATCCATAGCCGTAAAGGGGCGGGGATGCCCCACGTGCAGGCCCTGGCCGGAGGGATAAGGAAACTCGATCAGCCCATAGAACTTGGGTCGTTTGTCGCCGGTGACGGCAGCATAGGGCTTTGTCTTCTCCCAGTTAGCTTGCCATTTCTTCTCAATGGCCGCAAAATCGTAATTCATGCTCGCTTCTCCTTGTATGTGAATTTTGTTTTCCGCAAATAAAAATCCCCGGCTGCTTTACGCAGCCAAGGACGTTATAGACGTGTTACCACCCTGCTTCCGCCGCAGATCGCTCCACGGCGCTCCGTGTCTTTCTTACGAAAGACGACGCTGTAACGGCGCGCACCCGTCCCGCCCTGTTCAGGCGGAAAGCTCCGGGACCAGTACAACAGAGCGTCCCCGCCGGCTCGCACCATACGCCGGCTCTCTTCGGGTGGATGATCTCCGTCTTTTTCCCTTCATCGCTTCTGACAATATCGAAGTCTATTTTAGCGCATTTTTGCCGAATGTCAACCCCGTTTTCCGGGAAAAACACCTGTACGCGCCACTCGGCGCGGAAACTCAGTCGTGCTCCTCCACAATGCCGCTGATGTCCACGCTCTTGCCGTCCTGCCACAGACGTTCCAGGCCGTAGAACTCGCGGGCTTCCTGATTGAACACGTGGATGGCGATGCAGCCGTAGTCCAGCAGGACCCACGTGCCGCCGCGATAGCCCTCCCGGTGCAGGGGCTGCTCACCAGCCTCCTCTGCCAGCACCTTTTCCACATTGTCCACCAGTGCGTTGATCTGGGTATTGCTGGCACCAGTGGCCAGAACGAAATAGTCCGCCAGCGTGGTCAGCTCAGCGATTTCCATCACGCGGATCTCCTTGCCCTTCTTATCGGACAGGGCACGGGCAGCCAGCAGCGCCAGTTCTTTCGGTGTTTTCATGATATCCCTCTTTTCATCAGATAGTCCCGCGCGTCGCGGGTCATGTAGTGGACGGGGTTACCCATCTCCTCCATCTCATCAATGGTCATGGTCAGACCCATGAGCAGTCCCCGGTCCAGATCCTCATATACCGTCCTTCGCAGCGCCTCCACCCCGGGAAAGTCCCGGGTGGGCTCGATATAATCCGCCAGATAGATGATCTTCTCCAGCAGCGTCATATCCGGCTTACCGGTGGTGTGGTACATAATCGCGTTATACACATCGTCGTCCACGGCAAACACATCCCGTGCGATGGCTGCGCCGGTCTTACTGTGCAGCAGCTTCAGTGCCTTTCTCTCCAGCTCGTCCAGCGGAATGCGATACTTCTTGCACAGCGCCAGCTGCTCGTCCATATCCAGCTTCTTGGTACAGTCGTGCAGCAGCGCGGCGATACGCGCCTTTGTCACGTCCGCGCCGTATCGCTCTGCCAGGCGCACCGCCTCCTGTTCCGTGCCCAGCACATGGGGCATCCGCTTGGGCTTAAGATAACTCAGCGCGATGGGCCGCAGCTCCTCCGGGGTCAGGTGCGTCAGGTCCGTATGGGTACCGTACAGGTGCTCCCGCCGGATATAGCCCCACACCGGCGGCGGCAGCAGGTCCTCTCCCCCGCCCTGTGCCAGCGCGGCGCGGACCTCGGTGGAGGAAAGCTCCACCACCTGCGGATTGGGCACCACGGTCACCTGCGCGCCGAACTCCCGTTCCAGGCGCGCGCTCTGCGCGGCAAAGGCGGCGGACTCATCCTCCGCCTCCCGGCTGAAGGGCGCGATGTGGGCCATGGCCATGATCGCCTCCGGCCTGCGCCAGTTGTGCAGGCTCAGAAACATATCCGAACCCATCAGCAGATACAGCGTGTCATCCGGATACTGCTCCCGCAGCGCCGCCAGCGTGTCCGCGGTATAGCTGACGCCGCTGCGGCGCAGCTCCATGTCACTGACCTCCGCCCGCTTTCCCAGCGCCGCTGTGGCCAGCACCGCCATGTCGTACCGCTGCCGCGGCGCGGCACTACCCTCCGGCAGCGCCTTGTGGGGCGGCTGCGCGTCCGGGACCAGCACCAGCTTGTCCAGCCCCAGGACCTCCATGGCGGCCCTGGCCGCCGTCACATGGCCGATATGGGGCGGGTCGAAGGTACCGCCGTAAATACCGATGTTCATACGCTTCTCTTCGCCTTGACCAGTTCGATCTTCCGCTTGCTCTTGTCGTGCTGCATCCGGTAGAGCACGAACTTGCTGCCGATGACCTGCACCACCTCGCAGCGGGCGGCCACCGCCAGTTCCTCCGCCGCCTCGCGGGCGGTCAGCAGCGAATTCTCCAGCACCCGGCCCTTGATGAGCTCCCGGGCCTCCAGCGCGTCGTTGACCTGCTTGATCAGATTGTCGCCGATGCCGTCCTTGCCCACGTGGACGATGGTGTCCAGATTGGTGGCCAGGGACCGCAGCTGTGCGCGTTGCTTGCTTGTCAGTTCCATATCATTGCTTCTCCAAATACGTTTTCAGTTCCGCGGCAAAGGCCCGCAGGGCACTGCCCCGGTGGGAAATGGCGTTCTTCTCCTCCGCCGTCAGCTGGGCGAAGGTCTTTCTCAGGGACGGCACGAAGAACACAGGGTCGTACCCGAACCCGCCGTCGCCCATAGGGGCAAAGGCAATGGTCCCGGCGCAGTCTCCCTCCGCCGTCAGCGTATCCCCATTGGGGAAGGCGCAGACGATGGACGTGTGGAAATGCGCCGCCCGGTTCGTAGCGCCGCGCATATTGCTCAGCAGCAGCCGGCAGCGCTCCGGGTCACTGTCCAGCCCGCCGTAGCGGGCGGAATACACCCCTGGCGCGCCCTGAAGCCAGTCCACGCACAGTCCAGAGTCATCCGCGATAGCCGGCAGGCCGCTGGCCGCCATGACGGCGTTGGCCTTCAGCGCCGCGTTCTCCTCGAATGTGGTCCCCGTCTCCTCCACGTCGACGTCCACACCCACATCGGAGGGCATGACCACCTCCACGCCCAGTTCGCCCAGAATGGCCTGCATCTCGGTCAGCTTTCCCTTGTTGTGGGATGCCAGTACAAATCTCATAATATCTCACCCAGTATCTCTTTCTGCTTCGCCAGCAGCTCGCCGCACCCTTTGGCGCACAGCGCCACCAGCGCCTGCTGCTCGGCCACGGTAAAGGGCCGCCCCTCGCCGGTGCCCTGAATTTCGATCAGCTGTCCCTGCTCCGTCATCATGCAGTTCAAGTCCACCTGCGCCCGGCTGTCCTCGCTGTACTGCAGATCCAGCAGGGGCGTGTCATCCACAATGCCCGCCGACACACCGGTGACATAGTGCAGCAGCGGCAGCCTCTCGATCACGCCGTCGGTCACCAGCTTTTTGCAGGCCAGCGCCAGCGCCACAAAGCCGCCGGTCACGGATGCCGTCCGCGTCCCGCCGTCGCCCTGCAATACGTCGCAGTCCACGGTGATGGTCCGGGGCCCCAGGGCTGCCATATCCACCGCCGCACGCAGGCTGCGGCCGATGAGCCGCTGTATCTCTGCGCTGCGGCCGGACAGCTTCAGCTTGTCCACGTCCCGGCGGCTGCGCTCCCGGTTGGCCCGGGGCAGCATGGAATACTCCGCCGTCACCCAGCCGCAGCCCTCCGCCACATGGGGCGGTGTCTTCTCCTCCACCGAGGCGTTGCACAGCACCACCGTCTCGCCGCAGCGGATCAGCACGCTGCCCTCGGCGAATTTCGTAAAGCCGGGTGTCATCTCCACCGGGCGCAGCTGGTCAAATGCCCGTCCGTCTGCTCTCGTCATGCTGTGCCCTCCTTATATCATGTCCCGCACGAAGGCAGTCGGGTCAAAGGGCTTCAGGTCGTCGATTCCCTCGCCCACACCCACGAACTTCACCGGCACACCCAGCTCCTGGGCGATGGCGATGACGATGCCGCCCTTGGCGGTACCATCCAGCTTCGTCAGGATAATACCCGTCAACCCTGCCGTCTCCTTGAAGGTCCGTGCCTGGATCAGTCCGTTCTGCCCGGTGGTGGCGTCCAGCACCAGCAGCGTCTCGCAGTTGGAATTTGGGCATTCCCGGTCGATGATCTTCCGCAGCTTGGCCAGCTCGTTCATCAGGTTCTGTTTGTTGTGCAGCCGTCCGGCGGTGTCGCACAGCACCACGTCCACGCTCCGTGCCTTGGCCGCCTGCAAAGCATCAAACAGTACCGCGCCGGGATCCGCGCCCTCATGCTGCCGCACGATATCCACACCGGCGCGGCCCGCCCAGATCTCCAGCTGGTCGGCGGCCGCCGCACGGAACGTATCGCCGGCGCACAGCAGGACCTTTTTGCCCTGGTCCTTCAGCTGCTTGGCCAGCTTGCCGATGGACGTGGTCTTGCCCACGCCGTTGACGCCGATGACCAGCACCACAGCGGGCTTCCCCTCCAGCACCAACGCGCTGTCACCCACCTCCAGCTTGCTCTTCAGGATGTCCCGCAGGGCGTCCTTTACCTCGTCCATCCGGCCGATAAAGCGTTCCTTCACCCGCTTCCGCAGCTGGGCCACGGTATCAGCGGCGGTGTCAGCGCCTACATCGGCCAGGATCAGCGCCTCCTCCAGTCCGTCGTAGAACTCGTCGTTCAGGTCGTCGAAGGTGGGGACGGCGGTAAACGCCTCCTTCAGTATTTGAAATAAGCCCATTGCCATAACAAGCCCTCCTTATTTGATATGCAGCTCCTTGGCCATGTCGTTGAGATTGATGGTCAGTATCCGGCTGACGCCCTTTTCCTGCATGGTCACGCCATACAGCACGTCCGCCTCCTCCATGGTGCCCCGCCGGTGGGTAATGACGATAAACTGCGTCTTTCCGGCGATCCGCCGCATATACCGGGCGTAGCGCACCACATTGGCCTCGTCCAGCGCCGCCTCGATCTCGTCCATCACGCAGAACGGCGTGGGATGTACTTTCAGGATGGCGAAGTACAGCGCAATGGCCACAAAGGCCTTCTCGCCGCCGGACAGCAGCGTGATGGTCTTCAGCTGTTTGCCGGGGGGCTGCACCTTGATCTCGATGCCGCAGTTGAGGATATCGCTCTCGTCCTCCAGCTCCAACCGGGCCTTGCCGCCGCCGAACAGCTCCAAAAACGTCTCCTGGAAGCTCTCGTTCAGCAGCTGGAACTGCTCGGCAAAAATGCTGGTCATCTGCTGGGTGATCTGGTCGATAATGCCCAGCAGCTCCTCCTTGGCCTGCTCCACATCGCTGCGCTGTTCGGACAGGTAGGTATATCGGGTGTTCACCCGGTCGAACTCCTCGATGGCGCCGATGTTGGGCGTACCCAGCGCCTTGATCTCCCGGTTCAGTTCGGCAATGCGCCGGGTAGCCTTGGGCACGCTCTCCAGCTCGATACGCTGCTCCATGGCGTCGCTGTGGCTCAGTTCGTAGCGCTCCCACAGCTTCTCCAGGATCTGGCTCTCCTCCATGCCGCTGTTTTCCAGCTTCTGCTGCAATTTGTTGTACGCCTGCATGGTCTGCAAAAGCGTATCGTTGCAGGCGCGGCCGTCGCGGCCGTTCTGGTCACGCTGCTGCTCCAGCGCCAGTTTGGCCTGGGCCAGATCCTCCAGCCGCTGCCGCAGCTGCGCCGCGCGATCGTTCTTCTCTGCAAGCGCCGCCTGATGGCCCGCCATATCGGCCAGCGCCTTCTCGTTGGCCTGCCGGTACTCCTGCACCCGCCGGTCGCGCTCAGCGCGGTCGGATACCATATCCGCCTGCAAGCCCCGCAGGTCCTCCACGCTCCGCAGAACGCTGTCCTTCTCCGCGCTCAGCGCCGCCTGATCGGCCTTCTTGTCGCTGACGGCCTGGGCCAGTTGGTTGGTCTGCTCCGTCAGATCGGTCTGGCCGGCCAGCTTGTCCCGCATCTCCTGCCGCAGCGCGGCCGCGCGGTCCTCTGCCGCAGTGATGTCCGCCTGTATCCCGGCCATGCGCCCGCGGCCGTCCGTCTCCCGGCGGTCCAGGCCGGACAGCTCCTGCTCCATAGTCTCGCAGCTCAGGCGCAGGCTTTCCAACAGGAGGTCATAGTGGTCCTGCCGTCCCTGTAAGGTCAGCACCTCGTCCGCCGCCTTGCGCTGCTGGTCCTTGGCCACCTGCAATTCATACTCAGCCTTCTGCAGCTCCCTCTGGGCCGCCTCGGCCTGCTGCGCGGCCTCGTTCAGCTTACCGTGCAGGGCACCCTGTGCCGCCTTCAGCCGTTCCAGCTCATTGGCCCGGGACAGCACGCCGGAGGATCGGCTGGCGGAGCCGCCGGTCATGGAGCCGCCCCGGTTGATGATCTGTCCGTCCAGCGTCACGATGCGGAAGGCATTGCGGAACTTACGCGCCATGGCGATACCGCTGTCCAGGTCCTCCACTACCACCGTCCGGCCCAGCAGATTTTTAAAAATATGGTCGTATCGCGCGTCGTACCGCACCAGACGGCTGGCGATGCCTACAAAACCATACTCTCCCGCAGCGTTCTCCCGCAGCTCGTCGCCCCGGATGGCCGTCAGCGGCAGGAAGGTAGCGCGGCCGCCGTCCCGCTGCTTCAGGAACTGGATGGCCGCCTTGGCGTCCTCCTCCCGTTCCACCACGATGTTCTGCAGCGCCGCGCCCAGCGCCGTCTCCAGCGCCACGGCATAGGTCTGCTCTGTGGTCATCAGTCCGGCCACCGGCCCGTGAATGCCCCGCAGCGTGTTTTTCTCCGCCGCCTGCATCACGGTCTTTACCGCTTTGTTGAAGCCCTCGTACTCCTTCTCCATCTCCGTCAGCAGACGGATGCGGTCCTCCTGGGCGTTCACCTGCCGGGTCAGCTCCTGTTTTGCGTCCTGGGCGCTCTGCGCCTTCTGGCGGCGGCTGTCCATTCGCAGGCTGTGACCCTGAATGATATTCTCCGCCGCCTGGGCCTCCTCCCTGGCATCGTTCAGCGCCCGGCGATTGGTCTTTGCGTCCTTTTCGCTCTCCTCCAGCTTACGCTGTGCCTCGGACAGCTCCTGCCGCACCGTAATCCGCCGCTGTCCGGCCTCGTCCAGGCCCGCCTGCAGGGCGGACAGCGCGGCGCGCCCGTCTGCGGCCTCGGCCACAGCAATGGCCTCCTGCGCCCGCAGGGCCTCGGCCTCGTCCGCCGCGCCCTTTGCGCTGTCAGCCAGCGCCTGCGCCCGAGAGAGCAGCTCACTCAGCGCCGTCTCCAATACCGCCGCGTCGCGGTCGATGTCCGCGATACGCGCCAGCTGTCCGTCGATCTGTCCCTGTAAATTCTCCCGCCGCTGGTCTGTGCTGGTCAGTTCCTGTTCCAGCCGGCGCAGAGACTCGTTGTTGTGCTCCACAGAGGTCTGCAGCACCGCGATGGCCGCAGACTCCTCGCCGGCGGCGGACTCCGCCTCGGTCACCTGACCGCGCAGCGCGTCAGCCGCCACGTCGTTCTGCCGCATCTCCTCGGTAAAACGCTCTCCCTGGGCGTAGGCCTCGTCCAGCGCCGCCTGGGCCTGGTCACAGGCCTCCTTGGCCTGAGCCGTATCGCTCTCCAGCTTCAGCTTAGCAGTCCGCAGGTTTTGCAGCTGCTCCAGCCACACGGAGATCTCCAGCACCCGCAGCTCATCCCGCAGCACCAGATACTTCTTCGCCGTCTCCGCCTGCGCCCGCAGCGGCTCCACCTGCAATTCCAGCTCGGCGATCTTGTCGTTGATACGCACCAGGTTTTCCTCGGTGCGCTCCAGCTTGCGCTCGGACTCCTCCTTGCGGTGCCGGTATTTGCTGATACCGGCGGCCTCCTCGAAGATCTCCCGGCGCTCGCCGCTTTTCACAGACAGTATCTCGTCGATCTTGCCCTGTCCGATAATGGAATAGCCCTCCCGGCCCATACCGGTGTCCATGAACAGCTCGTTCACGTCCTTCAGCCGCACGGACTGCTTATTGATATAGTACTCCGACTCACCGCTGCGGTAATACCGCCGTGTCACGGCCACCTCTGCCTCCTCCCGGGTAGGGAAGATATGCTCGGTGTTGTCGATGACCAGCGTCACCTGGGCAAAGCCCATCTGGTTCCGCTTCTCCGTACCGCCGAAGATCACGTCCTCCATCTTGGCACCGCGAAGCTGGCGGCTGTTCTGCTCGCCCATGACCCAGCGTATGGCGTCGGAGATGTTGGACTTGCCGGACCCGTTTGGTCCCACGATGGCGGTGATGTCCTCGCCGAAATTCAATACCGTCTTGTCGGGGAAACTCTTGAACCCCTGTATCTCAAGTGCTTTTAAGTACAACTGCGTCACCTCTTATACTTTGGCATACCTTAACTAAGATAGTATACTATGGAAGTCCCCGTTTTTCAAGAAAAACCGCGCGCCGGCATGAAAAAAGCGGAGAGCCCCCGCCCTCCGCCATTGTCTATCCGCGCCGCCGCGCGATCTGTCCGTATAGTGCCTCCAGCGCATCGCCCAGTGTACCGATCCGGTCGATGATACCCTCTGCCACCGCCTGCTCGCCGTACAGCACCGTCCCCACGTCGTTGGCCATGTCGCCGCTGGAGAGCATCAGCTCCCGGAACCGTTTCGCCGTCACGCGGCTGTTAGCTGCCACAAACTGAATAATGCGCTCCTGGAGGCGTTCAAAATACCTGTACGTCTCCGGCGCGGCAATGACCGTCCCGGACATCCGCACCGGGTGCACCGTCATGGACGCCGTGGGCGCGATGAACGTCTCCTTTCCGCACACCGCCAGCGGTACGCCGATGGAGTGCCCACCGCCCAGCACCAGCGTCACCACCGGCTTCGTCATACCCGCTGCCAGTTCCGCGATGGCCAGTCCCGCCTCGATGTCGCCGCCCACGGTGTTCAGAAGCAGCAGCACCCCGTCCACCTGTTCGTTCTGCTCCAGCGCCGCCAGCAGCGGCAGCACGTGCTCGTACTTCGTGCTCTTCAGATTGTCCGGCAGCAGCGTGTGTCCCTCCACCTGCCCCACGATGGTCAGACAGTGCACCGTCCCCCGGCTGTTTTTCACCACGGTGCTGCCCATATCAATGATCGGCTGTACCGGCACCGCCGCTTTTTCCTCGTTCTTTTCCCGGTTTTCGTCGTTGCTCATATCCGCGCCTCCTTTTTGCCGTAGCTTGCGCGGATACCGCCTCTTTCATGCAAAAAGAGCGCCTCCCGGCGCTCTTTTTCGTTATTCGTTATCTTCTGTTGTGGGGATACCAGATCTTCTGCTTCTCCGCCTCACGGATCAGCTCCTCCCGGAAGTCCGGGTGCGCGATGGAGATCAGCTTCTCCGCGCGCTCCCACACCGTCAGTCCCTTCAGGCACACGCAGCCGTACTCCGTCACCACATACATGGTGTTCACGCGGGTATCCGTCACCACGGAGCCGTTCTGCAGGGTAGGCCGTATGCGGGAATGCAGCGTGCCGTCCTTGTCTGCGTGGGTGGAGCTGAGACAGATAAAGCTCTTACCGCCCTTGGACAGATACGCACCCAGCACAAAGTCCTGCTGTCCGCCGGCGCCGCTGATCTGCTTGGTGCCCGCCGTCTCGCCGTTCACCTGCCCGTACAGGTCCACATCCACCGCGTTGTTGATGGAGATAAAGTTGTCGATGGCCGCGATGGTACGGATGTCGTTGGTGTAGCTGATGGGCGCGGCCATGCACGCCGGGTTGTCGTCCAGATAGTCGTACAGCTTCTGGGTACCGGCGGCAAAGGCGAACACCTGCCGGCCCCGGTCGATGTTCTTCTTCATGCACGTGACCTTCCCCGCCATCGCCAGATCCACATAGGCGTCCACATACATCTCCGTGTGTACGCCCAGATCCTTCAGGTCGGACTCGCACAGCATGGCGCCCACGGTGTTGGGCATACCGCCGATGCCCAGCTGCAAACAGGCCCCGTCGGGTATCTGCTCCACGATCAGCTTCGCCACCGCCCGGTCCACCTCCGTAGCCGTGCCGCTGGGCTGGACGCCCATGGGGTCGTTGCGCCCCTCCACGATCATGTCCACCTCGCTGACGTGGATGCAGTTGTCAAAACCGCCCAGGCACCGGGGCATATTCTCGTTGACCTCCACGATGACCACCTTGGCCATCTCGCACACCGCCTTCACATGCGAAGCCGACAGTCCGAAGTTGAAGTACCCATGCTTGTCCATCGGGGCCACCTGGAACATGGCCACGTCCGGCGGCGTGATGTGGTCGTAGTAGTACCGGGGCAGCTCGGAGTACCGCATGGGCTCATGGAACCCGGCGCCGCTGGCGATATGATGGCGCTCCACGCTGCTCATGTGGTGAGAGTTGAAGATGATATGGTGCACCGGATCCTCGATGTCGAAGATCGCCGGCTTCCACAGGCTAATACCGCCCCGGACCTTCACATCCTCCAGCTCCGGTGCACGGCGGGCCAGCGCCTCGTCCAGCACCCGGGGATGAATGGCGCAGAAGCCATAGTCCACCCAATCACCGGACTTGATGACCTTCACCGCCTCGTCCGCGGTGGTCAGTTTCTGCTTGTACAGCGCCTGAAAATCAGCAAAAGCCATGTCCTGTTCCTCCCTGTTCTTTCCTATCCCTTCCGACGAAGGCTGAATTTTCTAATTGTTAATTTTACCACAATGCAGCCCGCGGGGAAATTGACGAAACCCACAAGAATTCCCGGGAATGCTTGTGCAAAAATGAACAGGTCCGGCATGGATATCATCCGCTCAGCTCCTCTACCTCCTCCGACATGATCACCCGTATCTCGTTGACCGCCGTGTCCTTGTTCTTTTCGCTCTGGCACATCTTTGCCGCTGTCCCCACCAGCGCCTGCAGGATACCTCCCAGCTCCTTGACCTCCTTCAAGCTGCCCTCTCCGCTTTCCAGCCGTTCCGTAGCCCCGGCAGCCGCCGTCTCCAGCAGCTTTGCCGTAGCCATCAGGCATCGCCGGAGTATCTGCTTTTCCGCCTCCTCCCGACCGATCTGCCACTGCCCCTTGATCGCATGTCGCCACACCGTCTGCGTACACACATGGTACTCCCTTGCCAATCGCTGATAGGTATACATTCCCGACTCATACTTACGCCTTACCTCTCCCCAGTTCACGTCTGCTCTTTTCATATGCGCTCCCCCCTTCCTGCGATCCGGTTCTGCCCCTATGCCAAAAAACCGGGAGAGTTGCCCATAAACAGGCAACTCTCCCAAAATTATTTTTCTTTTCCCCCGCTTCATCCCCCGTCCCTTTCGTACGGCACGCTTCTCCCATCGTCCCGCTCTTTCGCGACCCGAGATCGCTCTTACTTTGCCTTGAACTCTATCCACTCATTGTCCATAAGGACAACTACCAAGTCTTCCTCAATAACAGCATACGGAGTCCCCAGGTCTCTGTTGAAGTTTGCCTCACCATCTTTTCGGGGAACGCCATCCTCCGCATACGACGTGGTGTACTGAATAACACTCTCGTCTACTTCAACGGGAACAGCATTATCGGTCGAATAGTAATTTATCCCATTTACCATTATCGTCGCAGGATAGTCCCCAACATTCGACTTTCCGCAGCCCGCCATAGCAACAACGCAAACCAACGCTAACACTGATGCCATCAACTTTTTCATACGATCACGCTCCCCCTGTCAAATTCCAATTGATCCGTTCTATCTTCAGCACAATGCTCTTAAATTCTCTTGCCCACCTCGATTGTACCATGCCTCTCCGCAAGGTCGCAAGATATTTTCCCCTGCACGCCATTGTGAAAACAACCAAAAACACCTCCGCTGCCTGTGGGGCAGCGGAGGGGGTTTACCATTCAATTACTCCTCGTCGGCGTCCTCGTCAGCGGCGGGAGCCAGCAGCGCGCGGATGGACAGGGAGATCTTCTGCTTCTCCTCGTCGATGGCGGTGATCTTGGCATCCACCATCTCGCCCTCGGTCAGCACGTCGCCGGGCTTCTCGATGCGGCGATCCGCGATCTGGGAGATGTGGATCAGGCCGTCCACACCGGGCACGACCTCGGCGAACGCGCCGAAGGTCATCAGCTTCACGATACGCACGTTGGCCACATCGCCCACATGGTAGGTAGCCATGAACTTATCCCAGGGATTCATGCTGCGGTCCTTCACACCCAGGGAGATCTTGTGCTTCTCGGGATCGAAGGAGATAACGTACACGTCCAGCGTGTCGCCCACGGAGACGACCTCGGCGGGGTTCTTGATACGGCTCCAGGACAGCTCGGAGATATGTACCATACCATCCACGCCGCCGATGTCCACGAACACACCGTAGGAAGTCATGGACTTCACGGTGCCGGTGTAGTGCTTGCCGACCTCGATGTTGTTCCAGATCTCCGCCTGGGCGGCCTGACGGGCCTCATAGGTCACGGCCTTGATGGAGCCGACGACGCGGCGGCGGGCACGGTTGACCTCGGTGATCCGCAGGGAAACGGTCTGGCCGATCATGGTGCTCAGCTCAGCGCCGCGGGGCAGACCGGACTGGGAAGCGGGCACAAACACGCGCACGCCCTTGACATTAACGACGATACCGCCCTTGTTCTCCTCGGTGACTTTACCTTCGAGAGTGGTCTTGTCCTCGCGGGCCTTCTCGATATCCTCCCAGACCTTGACAGCGTCCAGACGCTTCTTGGACAGCATGGCATAACCCTCCACGTCGTTGACGCGGATGATATAGGTCTCGATCTCGTCGCCGACCTTGACGACGTCCTCAGGCTTCACGTTGGGATCTGCGGACAGCTCGTCCACAGAGATATAGCCCGCCTGCTTGCAGCCCAGATCGACCTGCACCTCGGTGGGGCCGATCGCCGTTACAATACCGGTTACCTTCTCTCCTGTATTCAAAGTCTTAAAAGATTTTTCCAGCATTTCCTCGAAGCTCTCTTCCGTAGCTTCCATGTTCTTGATCTCTTCGCTCATCGTTGCATATACCTCCTTAATGATGCCCGCAGGCGTGGACGCGCCGGCTGTAAGCCCCGCCACAGAACATCCGTTAAGGGACCCGACCCGCAGCTCCTCCGGCCCTTCGATCTGATAGACCCGGGCGCAGCGTGTGCTGCAGATCTCCGCTAAATGTCTGGTGTTGGCACTTTTACGATCTCCGACCACGACCATAACGTCCGCCCGTCCGGCGATATTCGCCGCCTCGGATTGACGTTTTTGCGTAGCATCACATATTGTATCAAAGATTTCGGCGTTTGTACACTGTTTTTTTAAAAATTTTACACACTCTTCCCATATCGAACGAATACAGGTCGTCTGTGCGGTAACCAGCAAATCCATGTCCTTCCGCGCCGGGTCCGCCGCCACCCAATCAGCCAGCTCTGCCGTGTTTTCCAGCACCACGCTGCGCTCGCAGCGGCTTGCGGCAGCCATCACCTCCGGATGGTGCGCTTCTCCGATAATGATGGGTGTCCGGCCCGCACGGGCTGCCCGTTCCACCAGCCGGTGGATCCGCAGCACATGGGGACAGGTGGCATCCATGATCTGTGCGCCCCGCTCCTCCAGCAGCCGCAAAGCCTCCCGTGTCTCGCCGTGGGCACGGATGATCACCGTCTCTCCCGGCCGCACCTGCTGAGGGCTGTCCGCCTGCCGCGCACCCAACGCCTCCAGCGCTGTGATGACCCGGTCATTGTGTATGATACTGCCCAGCATAACGCAGCCGCCCTCCCGGGCTGCCGCCTCCGCCATGTGCACGGCACGTTCCACGCCGTAGCAGAACCCCGCCGTCTTCGCCAGTATCACCTGCATTCGATCCCTCCCAGGGCATAGGCCCGCCGCATGACCTCATGGGCGTTGGCAGTATATTCCTCCGCCGTACCCTTGCGGCCGGTGTACTCCGGCTCGAAGGGCTCGCCGATTATGATGGGCGTCTTTCGGAATATGCGCTTCTTCGTGCCGATATATACCGGCGCCAGCTTCACGCCGGCACGGATGGCCATCATGCCCGCGCCGGACTTGACATCCGCCTGTCCCGGTGTCTTCACCCGTGTTCCCTCCGGAAACAGGAACAGGTTCCACCCGTCCCGCAGGCTCTGTATGGCGGTCTTCACCGCCCCAATATCACTGTTGCCCCGATCCACCGGAAACACACCGATCGCCCGCAGGAATCCACCCACGATGGGGATGGAGAACAACTGCTTCTTAGCCATGATCCGCACGTTGAACCGCTGGGGCATGGACAGCACGAATAGGATGGGGTCCCAGGCGCTGGAGTGATTGGCGCACAGCAGCACCGGTTCTCCGCCCTCCAGATGCTCCGTTCCCCGCAGGTCCACCGGCAGAAAAAACAGCACCAGCGGGCGCAGCACCCGCCACGCCGCCGCATAAAACTTATTTCTCACGATGCCACACGCCCCCGTATCACATCCAGCAGCAGCTCCAGGCTGGCCGCGAAGTCCATGTCCGTGTTGTCGATCATAATGGCATCATCCGCCGGCCGCAGCGGCGCCGCCGCCCGGTGGGTATCGTTATAATCCCGCTGCTCCATATCCCGCAGCACCTCGTCAAAGGGCTTCGGCGTGCCCCGCTGCTCCAGCTCCAAAAACCGCCGCCGCGCCCGCGTCTCCACATCCGCGCACAGAAACACCTTTACCTCCGCGTCCGGCAGCACCACGGTCCCGATGTCCCGTCCGTCCATGATGACGCTGTGCTCCCGCGCCAGAGACCGCTGCAGCTCCATCAGGAACGCCCGCACCTCCGGTATGGCCGACACGTCTGAGGCGTACTTCGATATCATCGGCAGGCGTATCTCCTTCGTCACGTCCTCGCCGTTGAGATACATCCGCTGCAGCCCCTCCTCGTCATACCGCAGGGCCACAGTGATCTCCGGCAGCACCGCGATCACCGCCGGCGCGTCCGTTGGCGCGATGTCGTGCCGATACATATACACGCCGATGGTCCGATAGATGGCCCCGGTGTCCACATATAAGATATGCAGCGCCTCCGCCGCCGCCCGGGCCAGCGTGCTCTTCCCCGCGCCGGACGGCCCATCGATGGCCACTGCGTACTGTCTCTCCGTCATGTCATTTCCTCGCTTTCTGCGGCGCTCAGCCCCGCCAGATACCCCGTCGCCCATGCGATCTGTAAATTAAAGCCCCCCGTATAGGCGTCCACGTCCAGCACCTCGCCGGCAAAAAACAATCCCCCCACCCGCTTCGACGCCATGGTGTTTGGCGTTACCTCTCCCACCTTCACGCCGCCGGCGGTGACGATCGCCTCACTGACGGGCCGCGGCCCGGTAAGTTCCAGCGTAAAGTGCTTCAGCACCTGCACCAGTGCCCGGCGCTGTTCCTTTGTCAGGCTGTTGGCCTTTTCGCTTCCGGTCAGCCCCGCCCGGCGCAGCACCACCGGCACCATGCTGTGGGGCACCAGCCCCGCGGCGATGGTCCCCATCTCCCGGTTGGAATTTTCTCCGATATCCCGCAGCACCCGCGCGTCCAGCTTCTGCTCATCCAGCGCCGGCTTCAGGTCGATCTCTATCGTATAGTGCTCCCCCTCCCAGCGCCGCAGATGGGCGCTGGCGGACAGCACCAGCGGTCCGGACACCCCGAAGTGGGTAAACAGCAGCTCGCCGAAATCCCGGAACACCGCCTTTTTCTTCCCGTTGTATACCGTCACTGCCACGTTCCGCAGGCTCAGGCCCTGCATAGCCGGACAGTCCTCGCCCGCGCACACCAGCGGCACCAGTGAGCCCCGCAGCGGCACAATGGTATGCCCCAGTGCCTCCGCTATGCGGTAGCCATCCCCCGTGGACCCGGTGCCGGGATAGGACATCCCGCCTGTGGCCAGGATGACCGCCTGCGCGGGGTACGTTTCCTTCTCCCCTTTTACGGCGCATACCGCGCCATCCGCCGTCTCCACTGATACGGCCCGGTCCCGGACCCACCGCGCCTTCCGGCGCTTCAGCTCCCGTTCCAGCGCGTTGGTGATGTCGAAGGCACTGTCAGACACCGGAAACACCCGGTTTCCCCGTTCCACCTTCAGCGGCACACCCAGCGCCTCGAAAAACGCCATGGTGTCCCGCGGCGTGAACCGTGTCAGCGCACCGTACAAAAATCGCCCATTACCGGGAATGCTGGCAAGCAGCGTCTCCCGGTCACAGTCATTGGTCACATTGCACCGGCCCTTGCCGGTGATATTCACCTTCTTGCCCAGCCGTTCGTTGGGCTCCAGCAGCGTCACCGCCGCGCCCTGCCGGGCCGCGGTGATGGCCGCCATCAGACCGGCGGCGCCGCCGCCGATCACCACGATCTCCTTCGCCATGTCACTCGTCATCTTTCCCGAAAATACTGTACCTGGACCACACCTGCTCCATATCCGCCAGCGTGGCGGACAGGTCATCCCGCCGCTGCTGCCCCACCGCCAGGATCAGCGCGTTCAGCAGGCTCAGCGGCGCAGCCATGGAGTCCACAAAGGAGATCATGTCGCAGGGCGCCAGCAGCGATACCGCCGCCATGCCATACAGCGGCGACAGGGCCGAATCGGTGATCGCCACCACCTCCGCGCTCCGCCGGCAAGCAAACTCCACCGCGTGGATAGCCATCTTGGAGTACCGCGGGAAGGATATTCCCACCAGCACGTCGCCCCTGCCGATGTGGGCCAGCTGCTCATAGATCTCACCGGCGGCGCTGGACTGCACCAGCGTCACGTTCTTGAAGATCAGGTGCAGGTAGAAGTTCAGATACCCCGCCAGAAATGAGGAGGACCGCACACCCAGGATATAGATGTGCTCCGCCCCCAGCAGCTTGTCCACCGCCCGGCTGAAGGCATCCCGGTCCAACTGCTCGATGACATTGTGTATGCTGTTCATATCCCGCTGCATCACACTGCCCAGAATGTCCGCGCCGGACATCTGATCCCGCGATACCTGTATCCGCTGGATGGAGGTCAGCTTACCCCGTATCAGCTCCTGCAGGGCCTTCTGCATCTCCGGATAGCCGTCGTAGCCCAGCTGCGCGGCAAAGCGCACCACCGTGGACTCACTGACGGAGGCCGTCTCGCCCAGCCGCGCGGCGGTCATAAACGCCGCGCGGTCATAATTGTCCAGTATAAACGCTGCGATGCGCTTCTGTCCCTTCGAAAAGTTATCCATCCCGGCCCGGATGGTCTGTAGCACGTTTTCATTCATGTTGATGGCTTCCTTTGATAGATTGCAGCTCCTCCGCTGTCAGATACCGCCACTTTCCCGGCGGCAGGTCACCCAGGGCGATACTGCCCTCCGCCACCCGGCACAGTCGGGTCACGGTCAGTCCTGCGGCGGCACACATCCGCCGGATCTGCCGCTTCTTACCCTGGTGGATCACCACCCGGTATTTCGCCGTACCATCCTTCCGATACAGCTCCGTCACCGCCGCCGGCACGATGGGCTGTCCGTCCAGTCTGTCCACCGCCGACAGCTGCCGTGCGCTGTCCGCCGCCGCGCCAGTGACCGTAACGATATACGTCTTGTCCACCTGGTGGCTGGGGTGCAGCAGCGCATGGGTCAGCGCCCCGTCGTTGGTAAACAGCAGTAATCCCTCCGAGTCCAGGTCCAGCCGTCCCACGGGATATACCCGTGCGCCGCAGCCCCTGACCAGCGATGCCGCCGTAGGGCGGCCCCGTTCGTCAGAGAGGGTGGTCACATAGCCCCGCGGCTTGTGCAGCATCAGATACACGTGCTGTGCCGCGCCCCGCAGGGGCCGTCCATCCACCCGGATATCGTCCGTCTCCGGATCCGCCTTGTCGCCTACACGGCTCCGCCGTCCGTTGACGGTCACGCGTCCGGCGGCGATCCACTCTTCCGCCGTCCGGCGGGAGCACAGCCCCGCGGCGGCCAGCAGCTTCTGTATGCGCTCGGTCATGGCGATACCTCTCTCCCGTTTCCCAGTGCGCCGAGCAGGCGCGTCTCCAGCGTCTCCTGTATGCCTGTCAGCAGGAACCCCCAGCGGTACAGTGCCTCGTGGTCGTTCCAATCGTCCCCGTCCCGCAGCGTTACCGCCACCAGCCGATGTCCCGCCTGCTCCGCGCAGGACACCAGCGTCCGCCCTGCCGCCTTCGTGTACCCGGTCTTCAGCCCCACGCACCCGTCCAGGCGGCTCAGCAGCTTGTTGTGGTTGGTCAGCGTCCGTCCGCCGATGACCGCCGTCCGTGTAGAGACCATCCGCCGCAGCGTCGGCTCATTCACCGCCGCGCACCCCAGCAGCGCCATGTCATAGGCGGTGGAATAGTGCGCCTCGTCGTCCAGTCCGTTGGGATTGGCAAAATGGCTGTTCCTCATGCCCAGCGCGGCGGCCTTTTCGTTCATCCGTTCCACAAAAGGCACCGTACCCCCGGCACATTCCGTCAGCGCCAGTGCCGCGTCGTTGCCCGAACACAACAGTAGCCCGTACAGCAGCTCCTCCAGCGTCAGCCTCTCCCCCGGCCGCAGGTACATGGAGGACCCCTCCGCCATGTGGGCGGCAGTTACGGTGATGACCTGCGACGGCTCCCCCAGCTCCAGAGCCACCAGCGCCGTCATCAGCTTGGTGGTGCTGGCGATGAGCATCCGCTTGTCCCCGTTCTTTTCATACAGCACCTGCCCCGTGTCCGCGTCCATCAGGACGCAAGCCGTGGCGGAGACCTCCACAGCCTCCGCCACAGCGGGTATGCACGTCAGCACGGCCAGTGCGGCGCACAGCGCCGCCAAGATCCCTCGGGTCACAGAAAGCCCTCCTCGTCACAGGATGCTCTCAGTCTATTCCCGCGCTGCTTGTCTTCTTGTCTGGTATCAGAAATCCTTGTTCCGCTTCTTATCCACGAAGCCCTCGACCCGATCCAGCAGCTCCGGCACCATCTCGATGACCCGGTCCACGGTGGTGATGGCCGGCGCACCCACCGGCAGCATACGGGTCACGCCGCCCTTGACCACCAGGAAGGCCATGGGCTCCACCCGCACGCCCGCGCCGCAGCCGGCGCCGGAATGCTCCTTGTTTTTGCCGTAGTCACCGCCGCCGCAGCCGAAGCCGTAGCTCAGCCGGGAGATGGGGATCAGCGTCACGCCGTCCGGCGTGGTGATAGGCTCGCCCACGATATTGTTGGCGTCCACCATCTCCTTGACCTTCTCCATAGACTCCACCATCATGCTCTTGAGGTCATTTTTCTTCTCGGTCATTTCCATTGTCAGCTCTCCTTTGTCGAAGTTGATGTGGTCGTATGTCCCGCGCCGTCCGGCGCTGTGTGTACTGTTTCACGCTGCTTCGCGGCGCTCTGCGCCGCCTCCGCCTTCTCCGCGGCGCTCTGCCGCTTCCGCATGGCCAGGAGCCACCGTATCACCGGCTTGGCGAAAGCCCAGCCGATGGCGAACAGGTCCCGTATCTGCAAACTCACGCCCAGCCGGCCCGTGAGCCGCAGCTGCTCGCTGTCAAAGTCCACCTCCACGTGGAGGCCGGGGTCCGGTATCCGCGTCAGCTGCTCCAGCTGCGGCATCACCGTCCACATTCCGGCGTTGATATAGCCGTACAGCTCCGCCGCCCCCGCCGGGTCCATCGCCCCCGGCAGCACCGCCGACAGCTCCAGCGGGTCGATCAGCAGCCGCTGCCGCGTCTTTCGCAGTCCGCCCTTCAGGGACGCCCACACCGCCGGCAGAAGCGTCTTGATATCCTGCGCCGACAGAGACAGCTTCTTCTTTTCCTTCCCCTTGGTGCTCTCCTCCTGCGGTGTCTTTTTCTTCTTTTCTTTCTTGGGCTTTTTGGGCTTCTCCGGTTTATCCGGTTTGGGAAGCATCTGTATCCGCGCCGGCCCCGCGATCACCGTGACGCTTGTGTCCGCAAGGTCGCCCACAAAGTCTGCCCGCACGCCGATACGCAGCAGTGACAGCAGGAAGAAAAACAGCAGAATGCCCAGTATGATGTACACCGCCGTCATCGTGCTCCCTCCTCCCGCGTTATCTCTCCCGCATGCTTACAGCGCCTCCGCGCCGTTCTTCCCGTCCGTCGGTACCGTATCGTCGTCCAGCCGCAGCTGTCCGTCGGCCTCCATTCCCGGCAGCTGGGGCAGCTCCTCCAGCGAATTCAGATGAAACGCCCGCAAAAATGCCTGTGTCGTCCGGTACAGCCGCGGCCGCCCCGGAACCTGCAGCCGTCCGCACTCCTCGATCAAATGGCGATCCAGCAGCAGGCCCACCGTGTACGAGCTGTCCACGCCCCGTATCTGGTCCACATAGGCCCGGGTGGTGGGCTGATAGTACGCGATGATGGTCAGCACCTCCAGCGCCGGCTGGCTGAGCTTGGCGGGCTTGCGTATCTCAAACGCCTTACGGATCTGGTCACCGTACTCCGGCGCGGAGCACAGCTGCCAGCTGTCCTCCATCCGCAGCAGCCGCACGCCCCGTCGCTCATAGCTGTAATAGTCCTGCAAATGCTGCAGCACCAGCTCCACCGTGGGGCGGTCCATGTTCAGCGCCACGCAGATGCGGTCCACCGCCACAGGCTCGCCGGAGGCAAACAGTATGCCCTCTACGGCGGCCTCGATATCCTTCATTTCCAGTGTATCCATAGGTCTCCCCTTACATCAGTTCTTCGGGCGCGTCACCCTCTGCGGTGACGGTGCAGTCGCTGGCCGCGCCGGCCAGCTTGATCAGATTGTTCCGGCACAGCTCCAGAACCGCCATGAACGTGGCCACCAGCTCACTGCGTGTCTTGCTGCCGCGGAACAGCAGCAGAAAGCGCGTAATGCCCACACCCCGCAGCCGCCGCAGGATCTCCTTCGCCTTTGTCTCCACAGGATACGGCTCCCGCTTCACGATCTCGTCAAAGGCCCGGATAGGCGGTGCCTCCGGCGCACCCTGCCGGTCCGTGACCTCCTGCATGGTCAGCACCAGATCCGCCGGCTCCTGGTCGTACTCATAGATCTTCCCGCGCTCCATAGGCTCCGGCGGCCGGGTCAGAATGTTCCGCCCGAATTCGCTCAGGGGTGCCAGCCGTTCCGACAGCATACGCACCCGGGCATAGGCCTCGCCCCGCTTGCGCTCCTCCAGCGACTTGATGAGGGCGTCCATCTCGCTCTGGGCTTCCTCGTCCTCCAGGTTCAGCAGCATACGGGTCTTGATGAACATCAGCTGGGCAGCCATGGTGATAAACTCGCTGGCCACCTCCAGATCCATCCGCTTGCGCTTTTCCAGATAATCCTGGTACTGCTCCAGTATCAGTGCGATGGGGATATCCTGTATCTCTATCTTATTTTTTCCCAGCAGGTACAGTATCAGATCCAGCGGCCCCTCGAAGTCCTCCAGCGGCTCGTCGCCCCGCGTCTGTACCACCTTTTCCAGTTTAAAAATAGGATCGTCCAAATCTACACCTCAAAACCGACCAGCCTGCACAGCAGGGTAAATGTCCAGCGTATGGCGCTGTTCAGCGCGTTGCTGCCGACACCCACGGAGATAACGACCAGCAGCACCAGCATACCGAAGCGCTCATAGCGCATGAGCCAGTTGTACGCCCGGTCCGGCAGCAGCACCGCCAGCACCTTTGAGCCGTCCAGCGGCGGGATAGGCACCAGGTTGAACAGCCCCAGGCCCACCGACAGCGATGCCGTATCCACCAGGAAGGAAAACCATGTGCCGCTGAAGCTCCCCGTGGTCACCGCCCGCAGGAACTCGCCCCGGGCGATCAGCAGCAGCAAAAGCGCCAGCAGGAAGTTGGATACCGGCCCGGCCAGTGCCGTCAGCGCCATGCCCTGCTTGGGCTTCTTGAAATAGCTGGGGTCCACCGGCACCGGCTTGGCCCAGCCAAAGCCAGCCGCCACCATCATGATAAGACCCAGCCAGTCGATGTGCCGCAGTGGGTTCAGGCTCAGCCGGTGCGCCCGCTTGGCCGTAGGGTCGCCCAGCGCATAGGCCGCCAGGCCGTGGCACGTCTCGTGTATGGTCAGGCACAGGAACACGGACGCCACGCGGAGCAGTATGCTCTCCAGCGAGCCGAAGTCCAGCGCGTTCCAAAGATTTGTCAAATATTGCAACAGCAGCGCCTCCGAGAGATAAAATGACAGCTTTCCTGCATTATAGCAGAAACCGGCCGGAAAGTCTACACCCATTGTCACCGTTCCGACCACTTTGTAACCATTTTGTATCCGACTTTCCACCGGTTCGTAGCTTTTCTGTAAAGATGCGTACCACTATATATGGTATGCTGTAAGCACAGAAGGAAACGAACATTCCCACACCATGAAAGGAGAACAACTACTATGGATAGAACGAAGCTCATCACCTCTCTGGTCATCCTGTGCCTCGCCTCCGCTGTGGCCGCATTCCTGATGCCGCCCGCCCACGGTGCGCTGCTCTCCTTCGTGAGCATCGCGTCGGCGGCTGTCATCGCTGTCCTCGCCGTTGTCACGCTGGTGCGGATGCTGATGCAGCGTCGCGCGTTTTGACATAGAGGGCGCAAGTCAACTGTGTTTATTGAAAGCAGGCAGTCAACCGGACCGTATGTAGGAAGCTGTCCATCATAGCCATGTGATCTCCCCCCTACCGCACATATCTGTTCCGTACCATATTATTTTCTCCCCAACTACGACCAACAAAGCGGCAGACCCGCAGGCAATGCCTGCGGGTCTGTCGCTTTTTATGACTGCCGATTTATCCCTTCAGCGCCGATACCGCCGCCCGTGCGGCTGCGGCCGCGTCCTCGGTGTATACGTCCGCGCCGATCTCATCGCAGAAGCTCTGGCTGATGGGCGCGCCGCCCACAAATATCTTCACCTGGTCCCGGATACCTGCCTCCCGGGCCAGCGTCACCACCCGGCGCATCTCGCCCATGGTGGTGGTCAGTAGGGATGAGCAGGCGATCACGCCGCAGCGCTGCCGCTTCGCCGTCTCCACGAACTGCTCCGGCGTCACGTCCACGCCCAGGTCAACGACCTCTACGCCGCTGCCCTCCAGCATGATCTTCACCAGATTCTTGCCGATGTCGTGCATATCGCCCCGGACGGTGCCGATACACGCCCGGCCCACCGTCTTGGCATTTCCGCCGGTCATCAGCGGCTTCAGCTCCCCCAGCGCCGCCGTCATGCACCGGGCGGCCATCAGCATCTCCGGCACGAAGGCCCGGTTGGCGGAGAAGGCCTCACCCAGATCGTTCATGCCGCGGATCAGCCCGCCGGACAGGATCTCCTGCGGCGTCCGACCCTGCTCCAGCGCTTCCCGGCACAGCGCCAGCACCTTTTTCTGCTGTCCCTTTTCCAGCGCTGCGGCCAGGCGGGCCAGTACGTCGCCGTTCTCGACAGCGGCGCCCTCCGTCTCCTGCCGCACAGCGGCAGCCCGCACCCGGCGGGGCACCGGCGGCAGATCGAACCGCGGCATGTGCAGCGCCCGGTTGTAGTCCGCTATGGCCCGGTCGATGTACTCGTCCACATGGGGATACACCGCTCCCGGCAGGCCATAGGTGATGGAGGGAATATAGTGCCCACCCGGGCAGCACCGCCGCAGGGTATCCATGGCATAGCCGTAGATCTCCTCCGGCGCGGCATCCGCCCGGTCGATGGCGGCGCCCATACCGCCCATCAGCACCAGCCGCCCGTGCAGCTTCTGCTGGAGGGCCGGTATATCGTTCTCCGGCAGTACGCCCTGCCACACCTGAATGCCGATCTCCGCCATGTCCTCCACGATCGGGACCAGATAGGAGTCCGCGTGATGTATGGCGATCACGCCCTGGGACCGGATATAGCCGTAAAACCGCCGGTACGGCTCCTTGAAGAATTCCCGCCACATTTCCGGCTTCATGAACAAAGCGTCCTTAGTGCCCCAGTCGTCGTGAGAGAAGATCACGTCCGGCCGTAAATTGTCGATGAGCAGCTTCACGTACAGCAGCCGATACGTGGTGATGTAGTCAATGAGCGCGTGCATCTCCTGAGGGTGCTCATACAGGTTCGTCAGCGTGTCCTCAAAGCCCATCAGGAAGTGGCACTGCTCGAAGATACCGGTACCCATAAAGCCCGCCAGCAGCTTCTCCTCCCCGCAGGCCGCCCGTGCCGCGGCGCGGCACGCCTCCCAGCCCTCCGTGCAGGCGGCGATATCCGGCGCGTGCACCGTCTCCCGCCAATGGGTGATGTCCGAACACACTGCCAGGCCGTCCGTGGTAACGGGCATAGGCCCCGGCGCGTCGGTGGGAAAGCTGATGGTGGTGCCCCAGCGGTCTTTGCTGACGGTCCCCCGCTTCCGGTTGCCCCGCAGATAGGTGTTGATGGGATCGTTCAGGCACATGTGCAGCGCCTCGTACTGGCACAGCTGGCGATCCGGCTGGCCATTGGGCTTCAGCAACTCCAGAAAGTTCTCCTTGGGTGTCATCATATCACTTCACCTCTTCGGTATAGAGTAGGCACGATGTATACGTCATGGTTCGCGGTCCGTAGTTATATGACAGCCCAGACCGCAGACACACGTCCCCCACCAGCAGGCCGTAGGCCTCCATAGAGGACATCCGCTTGTCCGGGAACCGGCAGGGTCGGTCCGGACAGGTACACCGTCGGCACACGGTGCACGCCCCTGCTGACAGAGGCAGGCAGTCCGGCAGCAGCAGCCGCGCCTGCCGCGCAAAGTCCGCAAAGGCCCGCTTGTGCCGCCGTTGGATCGCCTCCATCCCCTCGTAGTCGAAGTCATCCGTCAGTGTACCGGTGGTCTGCACCAGCACCCCGGCATCGAAGCGCCCCATGGCCGCCGCGGCATCCTTCAGCGTCCCGCAGCCGGGCGGGCAGGCCCAGTTGGCGTTCCACTGTCCGCACCGGCCCGCCCGGCACATCTCCCGCACCTCCCGCCGGGGCGTCAGCGCGTTCATGTCCACCGGCGCGGCGTGGGAGAACCCGTTTTCCGCCGCCAGCGTCATCAGTTTCGTTCTCATGGCAAATCCTCTTGACAAAGCCGCCCCGGGCTGATAAAAGTAGTAGTGGAATTATTATAAAAAGAGGTGTTGCCCGTGTCAAGTATCCGCGTGACCCGCGGCGGAGATGTTTTTCGCCTCCCCTGCAATGATACCGATACCCTGCTGGCTCTGCTGCGCCGCGCCGGCTGTACCCTGCCCGCCGCCTGCGGCGGCCACGGCCGCTGCGGCAAATGCCGCGTCAGCGTCAACGGCGTGCCGCGTCTGGCCTGCCGTGTGGTGCCGGAGGACGGCGACGAGATCGTCCTCCCTCCCGCCGCCGGCGGGCGCATCCTCACCGAGACGCTGGATCCCCCCGCCGTCCCCACCGGCGAGACAGGCTGCGCCGCCGCCATCGACCTGGGCACCACCACCACGGCGCTGCGGCTGTACGACCTGGCCACCGGCCACGCCCTGGCCACCTGCGCCGACTGGACGGCTCTGGCCCCCTACGGCGCGGATGTCATCACACGCATCCAGTATACCATCGACCACCAGGACGGGCTCACCCGCCTGTCCTCCCTACTCCGCCAGCAGCTGAAGGCCCTGCTCACCCGGGCACTCTCCCAGGCCGGGCGGCAGCCCGCCGATCTGAAGCGCACCGTGACCGCCGGCAACACCGTCATGCAGAGCCTGCTCGCCGGTGTATCCGTCCGCCCGCTGGCCGCCGCCCCCTTCTGCCCGGAGACCTTCTTCCGTCAGAGCTCCGGCCTCACGCTGCTGGACGCGCCGCTGTACTGCGTCCCCTGCGCGGCGGGCTTCGTGGGCGGCGATATCACCGCCGGCCTGCTGGCCTCCGGCCTTGCCCGACGCGCGGGCCATTTCCTGTTTCTGGACATCGGCACCAACGGCGAGATGGCCCTGGGCGGCATGGATGGCTTCACCTGCTGCGCCGTGGCCGCCGGCCCCGCCTTCGAGGGCGCGGGCATCGCCTGCGGTATGCTGGGCGTGGACGGTGCGGTCAGCCGCGTCCGGTACAGCGGCGCCTTCAAGATGAACGTCATCGGCGGCGGCGAGGCAGTTGGTCTCTGCGGCTCTGGTCTCATCGACCTGACGGCCCTCCTGCTGCGCCTGGGTGTCATTGACGAAGGCGGCCGTCTCCTACCGCCGGAAGACGCGCCTGAGGCGTTCCGCCGCTATTTGACCCGTGACGAAAACGGCTGCGGCGTCTTCCACTTGACCGACCAGGTGTATCTCACCGCCGCTGATGTCCGGGCGCTGCAGCTGGCCAAGGCAGCGGTGGCCGCCGGCGTGCAGATACTGCTGGCGCAGCAGGGGCTGACCCTTTCCGCGCTGGACGGTCTGTACCTATCCGGCGGCTTCGGGATGTACCTTGACCCCGCCAGCGCCGCGGCCATCGGTATGCTCCCCCGTCTCCCCGCCGCCAAGCTCCACAGCGTAGGCAACGCCGCCCTCTCCGGCGCGGCACAGCTGGCCCTGCGGGGTGATATGTCCGCCGCGGACGGCATCGTCAACCGTCTCACCTATCTCGAGCTCTCCGGGCGTCCCGACTTCGCCGACGCCTTTGCCAAAAACATTCCCCTAAGACCCATGCAATGGAGGTAACACCTATGGAGCTTCGTTTTCCTCTGATTCTGGACGGTGCCACCGGCACCGAGCTGCAAAAGCGCGGCTATACAGGCGACGTCTGCGCCGAGCAGTGGACACTGGACCATCCGGACGCCATCATCGACATCCAGCGCGGCTATGTGGCCGCCGGCAGCCAGGTGGTCTACACCCCCACCTTCGGTGCCAACCGCCGCAAGCTGGAGGAGTCCGGCCTGTTCAACTGCACCGCCGACTATAACCGCCGTCTGGCGGAACTGTCCGCCCAGGCGGTGCAGGGCAAGGCCCTGCGGGCAGGCGATATGTCCCCCACCGGCGCGTTCCTCGCCCCGCTGGGCGACGTGTCCTTCGAGGAGCTGGTGGACATCTACACCGAGCAGGCCGCCGGTCTGGAACGCGCCGGCGTGGACTTGTTCGTCATCGAGACCATGATGACCCTCTCCGACGCCCGTGCGGCGGTGCTGGCCGTCCGCAGCGTCAGCGACAAGCCTATCTTCGTCACCTTCACCTGTGACGAAAACGGCCGCAGCGTCTCCGGCACCGACATCACTGCGGCGCTGGTGGTCCTGCAGGGCATGGGCATCGACGCCTTTGGCCTGAACTGCTCCGCCGGCCCGGAGCAGATGCTTCTCCAGCTGAAGCGCCTGCGGGAATACGCCCGGGTACCCCTGATCGCCAAGCCCAATGCCGGTATGCCCATCATCGAGAATGGCGAGACGGTCTACCGCTGCACCGGCGAGGAATTCACCGCCCTGGTACCGGAATTCCTGGCCGCCGGCGTGGCCGTGTTCGGCGGCTGCTGCGGCACCACCGCCGCGCATATCGCAGCCCTGGTCCGGGCGCTGGACGGCGCGGTCATCACGCCGCCGGCGCCGCAGCACACGGAGAAGCTGCCCGCCGCCACGGAGAAACTGCCCTTCCCCCTGCCTGCCGATGTCTCCTGGCACACCGTCGTCGACCTGACCGGCGATGCGGAGGAAACGCTCACCACCGCACTGGACAGCGGCGAGACGGTCCTGGCCCTGCGTATCGCCTCCTGGGACGATGTACAGGCCCTGGCGGACTACCAGTATATGCTCACCAAGCCGGTGTGCTTCGTCTGCGACGACACCCAGCTGCTGGAGGCCGCCCTCCGGGCCTATCAGGGCCGCGCCCTGTACGACGGCGCCCTGCCGGAGGACGCGCTCCTGCCCCTGTGTGCCAAATACGGTCTCCTGCTGTAAAAAAAACAAGGCCCCTGCGGGCCTTGTTTTTTTATTCTCTTTTTCCGGTACAGCCGCCGCAGCTCCCGCCGCAGCCGGAACAGCCGGCGCATTTGCCGTTTTTCCGCGCCCGCCGCGCACTACGCAGGGCCAGCACACCGCACAGCGCCACCAGTGCCAGCAGCACCCAGTCCATCCAGCTCATAGCAGCAGCCCTCCCACAGCGTAAGCGATGTACGCCGCCAGCCACGCCACTACGCATTGCAGCAGCACCACGCCCACCGTTTTAATGCGGGAGCCCAGCTCACGCCGTATGGTGGCCACCGCCGCAATGCAGGGTGTATACAGCAGCGTGAACACCAGAAAGCTAATGGCACTGCGCGTGGTGAACAGCGACGTGATGGCCGCGTTTCCCAGCAGCACCTGCAGCGTACTGACCACCGACTCCTTGGCGATAAATCCGGAGATCAGCGCCGTGGCACAGCGCCAGTCACCAAAGCCCAGCGGCCTGAACAGCACCGCCAGCCACTGGCCGATCAGCGCCAGCAGGCTGTCCGCGCTGTCCGTGACCACATTGAGCCGCGTGTCAAAACTCTGTAGGAACCAGATGACCACCGTGGCCAGGAAGATCACGGTGAAGGCCCGCTGCAAAAAGTCCTTGGCCTTCTCCCACAGCAGCAGCCCCACGCTTTTAGCGGAGGGCATACGATAGTTGGGCAGCTCCATGACAAAGGGCACAGGCTTGCCCCTGAAGGCGGTCCCCTTCATCACCAGCGCTGCCAGAATACCCACCACGATACCAAGCACATACAGGGAGATCATCACCAGCGCCTTGTGGTCGGTGAAGAACGCGGCGGTAAAAAAGCCATAGATGGGGATCTTGGCCGAGCAGCTCATATAGGGCGTCAGCAGAATGGTCATCTTCCGATCCCGGTCCGAGGATACCGTGCGGGTGGCCATGATGGCCGGCACCGAGCAGCCGAAGCCGATCAGCAGCGGTACGATGCTCCGCCCGGACAGACCGATCTTCCGCAGCAGCTTGTCCATGACAAAGGCCACCCGGGCCATGTAGCCGGTGTCCTCCAGAATGGACAGGAAGAAAAACAGCGTCACGATAATGGGCAGGAACGACAGCACGCTGCCCACACCGGCGAAGATACCATCAATAATAAGGCTGTGCACCACCGGGTTGATGCCGTAGGCGGTCAGCGCCCCGTCCACGCCAGCGGTCACGTAGTCGATACCCAGCGCCAGCAGGTCGCTTAGCCCCTGGCCAATAACATCGAACGTCAGCCAGAAGATCAGCAGCATCACGCCAAAGAATACCGGCAGCGCCGTGTATTTCCCCGTCAGTACCCTGTCCCAGGCCACGCTGCGCTTGTGCTCCTTGCTCTCATGGCACTTGACCACCGCGTCGGCGGTGACCTGCTCGATGAACGTATACCGCATATCCGCCAGCGAGGCGTTGCGGTCCAATCCGTTCTCCGTCTCCATCTGCACGATGCAGTGCTCCAGCAGCTCCCTCTCGTTCTGATCCAGCACCAGCCGGTCCGCCATATCCCTGTCGCCCTCAATGAGCTTCGTGGCGCAGAACCGGGGCGGCAGACCCAGCCGCTCAGCGTGGTCCTCGATCAGATGCACCACCGCATGGACGCACCGGTGCACCGGCGAATTCGCCGCGCAGAAGTCATAGACCTTGGGCAGCACCCGGTTTTTCGCCGTCTCCACCGCCCGGTCCATCAGCTCGGACACACCCTCGCCCTTGGCGGCGGTAATGGGCACCACGGGAATGCCCAGGTCGTCGGACAGCTTCTGTACGTCGATGGTGCCGCCGTTGGCGCGCACCTCGTCCATCATGTTCAATGCCAGCACCATAGGCACCCGCAGCTCCAGCAGCTGCAGTGTCAGGTACAGGTTGCGCTCAATGTTTGTGGCATCCACGATGTTGATGATGCCGTCCGGCTTCTGGTTCAGTATGTAGTCCCGCGTGACGATCTCCTCCTGGGTATAGGTACGCAGGGAGTAGATGCCCGGCAGGTCCACCACGGTGCACTCCTTGTGCTCCCGTACCTCTCCGGATTTCTGGTCCACCGTCACGCCGGGGAAATTCCCCACGTGCTGGTTGGAGCCGGTCAAAGCATTGAACAGCGTAGTCTTGCCGCAGTTTTGGTTACCCGCCAATGCAAAGATCATACGCGCTCCCTCTTTTCCACGGTGATCTGTCGGGCGTCCTCCACCCGCAGCGTCAACTCATAGCCCCGCACGTGTATCTCAATGGGATCCCCCATCGGGGCCACCTTCCGCAGTGTCACCACGGTCCGGGGCGTCAGCCCCATATCCAGCAGGCGGCAGCGCAGTGCGCCCTCCCCGCCCACGGCAGTGATGGCGGCGCTGTCGCCGATCTTCAGTTCATTCAGTGTCATAGCGCGTTACCTCAATCGTCTATCTATGTCATGTGGTATGATGTTAGCACATGCTAACCGCTCTGTCAAGAAACACCCGCCATTGTAACGGCAGTTAAATATATTTAACTTCTCCTTGCTTTTATCGCGCCGGCGTGTTATACTTTAGTTAGAGTACTCTAAGCAGCAAAGGAGGTACCGCCGTGGTATTACAGGAATCCGGCGAGATGTATCTGGAGAGCATCCTGGTCCTGATCCGCCAGGGGAAGGCCGTCCGTTCCATCGACATCGTGGACTATATGGGCTACTCCAAGCCCAGCGTCAGCCGCGCCGTGGGCCTGCTGAAGGCCGGGCAGTATATCGACGTAGACAACGGCGGCTACATCACCCTCACCGCCGTCGGGCGCGAGGTAGCCGAAAAGATCTACGAGCGCCACACGGTCCTCACGGACTTTCTCCGCCGCCTGGGTGTGGACGAGGCCACCGCTGCCGAGGACGCCTGCCGCATGGAGCACGTCATCAGTGACGCTACCTTCCAGGCCCTGAAGCGTCATCTTGCATCCCCCCAATAACCGCTGAACAGGCCGCCCTCCGGCGGTTCCTTTCACACAAAAGCCTCCCCCGGTTTCGCCGGGGGAGGCACGTTTTCTGCCTCCGGTCAAGCCGGAGACCTTGCTTTTCAGTTGCTGTTGGCGCTGTACAGCCCCGCTGCGTCGTCCAGCGGCACGGAGAACGTCACCGTCTGCGCCTCAGTGTGGGCGCCGGCCTTCTCCATGATGGACTGCATGATGGCCGCCCGCTTATCGGCGGAGGTCACCAGGAAGATCATCTCCCGTTCCTCCGAGATGGCCATGCCGAAGAACTTGTTGGTGTTCTCCGCGTCGGTAGCCCGGGCGTGAATGACCGTACCGCCCCGCGCGCCGGCGGCGGAGGCCGCCTCCATCACCGTGTCGGTGTACCCGGTATTGGTGATCGCCACGATCAGCTGATACGCGTTCTCGTTCATCTGCTCTTCCTCCTTCACAGTCATATCCGGCTGCGCGTCGCTTTTGCCGGAGATCAGATAGTTCAGCGCCGTCCTTCCGCCCACGCTGCTCAGGTGCAGGCACACGGCGATACCGCTGCCGGGCCGGTCGATCCGCATGGTGTCCACCAGCTCCCGCATCAGCACCTCCTTGACAGCCGGCGTCACCACGGAGAACATCACGGACTTCTCCGTAGCCTCCAGACCCAGATAGCTCAGCACGTCGTTGCTGGCGGTGCCCCGTCCCAGGGCTGTGAACACCACCGGCGCGCCGAAGGCCCGGTAGAAATCCAGAAAATGCGTGGCGCCCATGACCCGGTTGGTGATGGTGATCATCAGATACAGACGGTTCTTGGTTGTTTCAGACATATCTCCACCTCCTCAGCACAGCTCGATAAGCTCCTCCACCGCCACAGGCGCGGCAGGAGCAGGTGCGCGGCGCAGCTTTCTCTGATAGCTCAGGCCCAGCAGCTGTATGGTCACCAGCGGCGTCATGGCCACCATCGCCACCACACCGAAAGCGTCCGTCACCAGATTGCCGCCCACAGCGTCGCAGGCGCCCAGGGCGAAGGGCAGCAGGAACGTAGCCGTCATGGGTCCGGAGGCCACGCCGCCGGAGTCGAAGGCCACGGACGTAAAGATCTGCGGCACCACGAAGCTCAGCGCCAGACTCAGCACATAGCCCGGCACCAGGAACCACATGATGGAGATACCCGTCAGCACCCGGATCATAGCCAGCCCCAGCGAGATGGCCACGCCCACAGACAGCGCCAGGTTCATGGCGTGAGCCGGGATGGAACCGGCGGTGATCTCCTCCACCTGCTTGTTCAGCACATGGACAGCCGGCTCCGCCTGTACGATGAAATAGCCGATGACCATAGCAATGGGGATAAGTATCCAATTATAGGTATGGCTGGCGATGCTGCCGCCCAAAAAGCTGCCCACGGGCATAAAGCCCACGTTCACGCCCATCAGGAAGATGGTCAATCCTATGTACACATACACCAGACCGATGACCATGTGCAGTATCTCCTTGCGCTTGAGTCTGCGGGTCACCAGCTGGAACAGGATCAGGAAAGCGCCGATAGGCAGCAGCGCCGATGCCGTCTCCTTCAGATAGTGGGGTATCTCGCTGAGATACAGATCAAACATCTCCACCGTGTCCTTGGCATCCGGCATGACCGCCGCGGTGTAGGCGCTTCCGTCCGGCTTATACAGCAATCCAAGGATCAGCACCGTGATGATCGGCCCGATAGAGCACAGCGCCACCAGGCCGAAGCTGTCGCCCCCTGCCTGCTTGTCGCTTCGCACGGCGCACACACCCACGCCCAGCGCCATGATGAACGGCACCGTCATGGGTCCGGTGGTCACGCCTCCGGAGTCAAAGGCCACCGCCCAGAAATCCGGCGACACGAACATCGCCAGCGTGAACACAATGGCGTAAAACCCGATCAGCAGCCACCGCAGCTGGATACCCAGCACGATACGCAGCAGGGCGATGACCAGGAACACACCCACACCCACCGCCACGGACCAGATGATCACGTTGTTCTCAATGGCCGGTACCTGGTTGGCCAGCACCTGCAGATCCGGCTCCGCCACAGTAATGATCATGCCGATGAGGAAGCCCACCACCGTGATGATCCACACCTTCTTTCGCCGTGTGATCTCGGAGCCTACCGCCTGTCCCAGCGGGATCATGGACATCTCCGACCCCAGCGTGAACAGTCCCATGCCGGCGATCAGCATCACGCCGCCCAGCAGGAACGCCACCATGGCGTTGTTGGGCACCGGTGCGATGGTGAAGCACAGCACCAGCACGATCAGCATTACCGGCAATACCGATGTCAGTGACTCGTGCAGCGGTTTTTTGAATACAGCAAAGACGTTTTCCGCCTTCTGCCGTTTTTTACGCAGTCTCGCCTGCTCGTCCTGAATAGTCCTGTGGCTCAAGTCTACCTTCCTTTCCTCGTCCTCCATAGCCTATACCAAAAAGCGGCGCATCTGTCCGTATCGGGCAGACACGCCTCCGCATCTTAACAGGTATATTGTACCATATGTTCACTTTTGGCACAACCCCACCGCTGTTAATAATGTGTGAAGATTGCACCGGGTTTTTTACGCCGTTTTCTCCACCAGCGCCGCCGCGTGGGCCGCTATGCCCTCGCCGCTGCCGGTAAAACCCAGTCCCTCCTCGGTCGTCGCCTTCACAGAAACGCGTCCCGCGTCCAGTCCCATGGCCGCCGCCAGTCTCTCCCGCATCTCCAGGATAAAGGGCGCCAGCCTCGGTGCCTGGGCCGCCACCGTAGCGTCCACATTCACAATGGCCCAGCCCGCCTCCGCCAGCACCGCCGTCACCTGCCGCAGCAGCGCCGTGCTGTCCGCCCCGGCGTAGCGCGCATCGCTGTCCGGAAACAGCTTGCCGATGTCCCCCAGCGCCGCCGCACCCAGCAGAGCATCCATCACCGCGTGGGTCAGCACGTCCGCGTCGGAGTGCCCCAGCAGCCCCTTCTCAAAGGGCACCGTCACCCCGCCCAGCACCAGGGCGCGGCCCGATACCAGCCGGTGTACGTCATAGCCGTATCCAATGCGCAGATCCGTCATGCTCTGTTCTCCCTCTCCCGCAGGAATGCCTCTGCCATGGTCAGGTCCTCCCGTGTGGTGATCTTGATGTTCTCCCGCCAGCCGGGGGCCAGCCATACCTCCTTGCCCAGCCGTTCCACGGCGGAGCAGTCATCCGTGATGTCCGCCCCGGCCTGAATAGCCGACTGCAGAGCAGCCTTCAGGATGTTCGCCTGAAACACCTGTGGCGTCTGTACGGCGTACAGCGTTTTCCGGTCCGGCGTGGACTGCACCAGCCCCGCCATATCCGCCACCTTCACCGTGTCCGTCACCGGCAGCGCCGGCGCGGCGGCATAGGTCCGCTGTCCCAGCCGCACCATGTCGTCCACCTGCTCCGGCAGGATCAGCGGCCGCGCGCCGTCATGCACCGCCAGCAGCTCGCAGCTGTCGCCGGCCGCCAGCGCCGCCAGCAGCACCGACTGAGTGCGGCTCCCGCCGCCCTCCACCACGCGCAGCGGCGTTTTGACATTCGCCCCGGCACACAGGACCGCGATCTCCTCCAGGCGCTCCGGGCTTACCGCCACCACGATCTCGTCGATCAGCGCCGCCTCATCCAGCGCCCGCAGCGTCCGCAGCAGCACCGGCACGCCGCACAGCGGCGCCGTCAGCTTATCCGTGCCGCCCATGCGCTCAGAGCGCCCCGCGGCAGGCACCAGCGCCGCGCAGCGGGGGTGCCGTTCCTTTTTCCGGTTTAACAGCTTGTCAAAGAGCTTCCCCATCGTCATTCACACGCTCCCGTCATCACCGCGCCATCCAGCAGACGCTCCGCCTCTTGGTATCCGATCTCCCGCACCATCGCCAGCTCCGACAGCAGTATCTCCTTGGCACTGTGCAGCATTTTTCTCTCTCCGGTGGACAGTCCCCGCGCCGCCTCCCGCCGCATCAGGGACTTGACCACCCGTGCCACCTCCGTCAGGTCGCCGCTTTTCAGCCGCGCCATGTTCTCCCTGTAGCGGCGGTTCCAGTTGCGCTCCTCCTCCACCGTCAGCGATGGGATGGCCGAGAGCACCGCGTCCATTCTCTCCCGATCATACAGCAGCCGCACGCCGATGGCCTCGCAGTTATCAGTGGGCAGCTTCAGTACCAGTCCGCTGACGGCTTGACGGAACACATAGTACGTCCGCGCTGCGCCGTACAGCAGCTCCTCCGTCACGTTCTCGATAACGCCCGCCCCATGCATGGGGTGCACCACCCGCTGACCGATGCCGTACATACCGCCGCCTCCCTTCCTGCTGTTCTTGTAGAAAATTATACCGTATTCCCCCACTTTTTACAAGGGATTTCCGTATCTTTCCCGTAAAAAGCACGGTCCCAGGCAGTGCCTGGAACCGTGCTTTTCCGTTATCTCGCCTCGTACAGTGCCTTGCAGGCCCGGTACATCTCGTAGCAGTCCACCTTGGCCACCACCTCGAAGGGCGCGTGCATGCTCAGCACCGGCACGCCGGCGTCCAGCGTGGCGATGTTCCGGTTGGCCATATACTGTGCCACCGTCCCGCCGCCGCCGGCGTCGATCTTGCCCAGCTCGCAGATCTGCCACCGCACGCCCGCGCCGTCCAGCACCGCGCGCACATAGGCCACCGTCTCCGCGTTGGCGTCCGAGGAACCGGACTTGCCCCGCGCGCCGGTGTACTTGCAGATACCCACGCCGTAGTTGACGAAGGCCGCGTTCTTCTTCTCGTACACATCGGCAAAGTTGGGGTCATAGGCCGCCGTCACGTCGGCGGACAGGCAAAAGGCGTTCTCAAAGCACGCCTTCAGCGGCACGTTCTGGCCGTCGCACAGGTCAGACATAAAAGCGTCAAAGGCCGCGGACTGCATACCTGTCACGCCCATGGAGCCGATCTCCTCCTTGTCCGCCAGCACGCACACCGCCGTCTTGTCCGGCGTTTCGATATCCAGCAGCGCCCGCAGCGCCGCGTAGCCGCACACCCGGTCATCGTGACCGTAGGACCCGATCATGCTTCCGTCAATACCGATGTCCACCGCCTCCGCGGCGGGAACAGCCTCCAGCTCCGCGGAGGCGAAGTCGCTCTCCGTGATGCCGTACTTGTCGTGCAGCCGCTTCATCACGTGCAGCTTCACCCGGTCCTTGTCCTCGCTGTCCCCGATGGGCCGGCTGCCCACCAGCAGGTTCAGCGTCTCGCCGGGCACCGCCTCGTTCAGGGGCTTCCGGCCCTGTTCGCCGCCCAGATGGGGCAGCAGGTCCGTGATGACCAACTGGGGCTCACCCGCCTCGCCGATGCACACGTCTACCACGCTGCCGTCCTTCTTGGCCACCACGCCCCGCAGCTGCAGGGGGATAGTCACCCACTGGTACTTGCGGATACCGCCGTAGTAGTGGGTCTTGAAATATGCCATCTCGCTGTCCTCATACAGCGGCGTGGGCTTCAGATCCAGCCGCGGCGAGTCGATATGCGCCGCCGCGATCTGCGCGCCCTCGGCCAGGCTCTCCTTACCGATGACCGCCAGCATCAGCCCCTTGCCCCGGTTGCAGGTGTACACCTTATCCCCGGCCTTCAGCGCCATGCCGCGCTTATACTGCACAAAGCCCCTCTCCTCCGCCGCGGCGATAGCCGCCCGGGCGCTGAGCCGTTCGGTCTTTCCCTCGTTCAGGAACGCCTTGTAGTCCGCGCAGTAGGCCTCCATCTCCGCCAGCTGCGCCTCGTCCAGCGTATCATACCCGTTCTTGTCGTTCCGCAGCAGCTGCTCCCGCAGCGCCTTCATTTCCTCGCTCATGCTCGTTCCTCCTTCAATATCGTCTCCAGCGCCTGCCGTGCCTTTTCCGTAAAGGCCGCCGCGCTGCCGCAGTCGTTCACCAGCACGTCCGTGCAATGGGCCCGGTAGAACGCTTCGTCCTTCTGTGCCCGCACCCGCAGCCGCGCGTATTCCTCCGGTATGCCGTCCCGCGCCATAATGCGCGCCACCCGCGTCTCCGCCGGCGCGATCACCGCCACCGTCCGGCGGCACAGCCCGTCCAGCCCGCTTTCGATCAGGTTGATGGCGTCGATGCCCACCACCGCCGCGTCGCTCGCGTCCATCCGCCGCCGCAGCTCCCGGGGCAGTCGTGCATAGATGATCCCGTTCAGCGTCTCCAGCGCCGCCGGATCGCCGAATACGAGGTTCCCCAGCTTCTGCCGGTCCAGACCGCCGTCCGCCGCGAACACCGGGCCGAACGCCCCGGCGATGGCCTCCCGCAGCGCTCCGTCCGTCCGCAGCAGCTCATGGTAGATGGCGTCGCAGTCCAGCACCAGCCCGCCCAGCTGCTCCAGCGCCCGCAGGGCGCTGGTCTTGCCCGCGCCGGTAGGCCCCGTGAAGCCGATGACCAGCGGCGACGCGTCCACCGTGTGGAACCCCGCCGCCTTTTTCAGCCGGTTGCTCACCGCCAGTCCCAGTCCTGCCTCGTCCGGGCACTGGGCATAGATGGCCGTCACCTCCGTCTCGTCGAAGGTCCGCAGCGCGTCGAACACGCGCTGTGCCTGAGCCAGCTTGTCTCCTGCCGGTCCCAACCGATGTACAATGTGCCCCGCGAACAGCGGCGCGTACTCGTCAAAGCAGATGACCCCGGCCCCCGCCGGCAGGTGCGCCGCGATGTATGCCGCGCTTCGCCGCGGCGCGCCCGTCACCACCGTCACGGCAGCCCGGGGCGCGTAGTGCCGGTACTTCATTCCCGGTGCCTTGGCCTTCTCCCCGTCGGACAGCTTCTGCCGCACGGCCTTGTCCACGGCCACCTCCCCCAGCACCGCCTCCAGTGCCTCCAGCGGCAGTCCGCCGGGCCGCAGCAGCCGGGGCGGCTGCACCGTCAGATCGATAATAGTGCTCTCTACGCCTACGGCGCAGGGCCCGCCGTCCACGATGCCGTCGATCTTCCCCATCATGTCCTCCATCATGTGCCGCGCACAGGTGGGGCTGGGCCGTCCGGAGGTATTCCCGCTGGGCGCCGCCACCGGCGTATCCGCTGCCGCGATGATGGCCCGCGTCACCGGATGGTCCGGGCAGCGGACGCCCACGGTATCCAGCCCGCCGGTGGTCCGCAGAGGCACGCAGTCCCGCCGGGGCAGGATCATGGTCAGCGGCCCCGGCCAGAACCGTTCCGCCAGCGCATAGGCCGTGTCAGGGATATCCGCACAGCAGCGCTCCAGCCAGCCCGCGTCCGGCACGTGCAGGATCAGCGGGTTGTCCTGTGGCCGCCCCTTGGCCTCGAAAATACGGCGCACCGCGTCCTCGTTGAGCCCGTCGGCCCCCAGCCCGTATACCGTCTCCGTAGGGATACCCAGCAGGCCGCCCCGGCGAAGGATCGCCGCCGCCTCCACGATGGCGTTTTTGTCCGTTTCCGGATGGAATATGATGGTCTCCATCACCCGAACCTCGTTTCTTCTTCTCTTTCGTCCCGCCCGCAGGCGTCAGCCGTCCCCCCGAGGGCGCCCCCGCTCCCGCCGCAGCGGATAGTTTTGCGCAGCGGCAAAACATCTCCTTACAGCCCCAGGTCCTCCCCCACGAGGATGACCTTGATACGCTCATGCACCATAGAGTTCCTCGTCACCACCACATAGGGACAGATGCAGTCCGGACTGGTGCAGTCACCGCACTGTCCGGTCAGGCCGCAGGGTGTCTTCAGGCCGAACCGCTGTGCGTTGGCCGGCGCAGCGATGTTCCGTGCGCGGGCAATGGCGTCGTCCAGTGTGCCCAGCACCTTGTTCATACCGGCGATGACCACCACCTGCCGGGGTCCATAGCACATGGCCGCCACCCGGTTGCCCATGCCGTCGATATTCACCAGTTGCCCATCCTTGGAGATGGCGTTGCTGCTCATCAGGAACGTGCCGCAGTTCAACGCCTGGTGCATCAGCGCCTGCTTCTCCGCCGGGTCCTTAGCGGTATCCCGGTCGATGAGGGTATAGCCCTCCTGCGCCAGCCGCTGCTTCAGCCCCAGCTCGTCCACCGTCATCACGCCGCCCCAGGATACACTGTCCGTCTTGGGGATCAGCTCCAGCGCCTTCTCCACGGCCTCGGCAGCGGTGGAACAGTAATAGGCGTCAAAGTGCCGCTTCTTCATAGCCTCCACCGTCTTGGGGCCGGACAGGTCATACATTTTCTTCTTATTCTCGTTCATGGTCAACTCTCCTTTCCCTCCTGCAGCCGTTGGGTCTGGTCGTTCAGGGTCAGCGCATCGATCATACCGTCCAGATCACCGTTGATGATGGCCGCAATGTTGAAATTTTTATTGTCCCCCGTCAGCCGATGATCTGTCACCCGGTTCTGCGGGAAATTATACGTTCTGATCTTGCCGCTTCTGTCGCCGGTGCCCACCTGGCTCTTCCGTGTGGCGGCGATGGCGGCGTTCTGCTTCTCCTGCTCCGCCTCATACAGCTTCGAGCGCAGGATCTTCATGGCCCGATCCTTGTTCTTATACTGGCTACGCTCATCCTGGCACTCCACCACCACGCCCGTGGGCAGATGGGTGATACGTATGGCGCTCTCCGTCTTGTTCACATGCTGTCCCCCCGCGCCGGAGGAACGGAACGTGTCGATCTGCAAGTCCTTGGGGTCGATGGAAAACTCCACCTCCTCCGCCTCGGGCATCACCGCCACCGTGGCGGCGGAGGTCTGGATGCGCCCGGAGGACTCCGTCTCTGGCACCCGCTGTACCCGGTGTGTCCCGGCCTCGAATTTCAGCCGTGACCAGGCGCCCGCGCCCTCGATCTCGGCGCTGACCTCCTTCACGCCGCCCAGCTCCGTCATGTTCTCACTGACGATGCTCAGCGTCCAGCCCCGGCGCTCGGCGTACATGGTGTACATCCGCAGCAGGTCGGCGGCGAATAGTGCGCCCTCCTCCCCGCCGATACCGGCCCGTATCTCCAGTATCACGTTCTTCTCGTCATTGGGGTCCCGCGGCAGCAGCAGCCGCTTCAGCTCCTCCTGCAAGCGCTCCATATCCCCCTTCGCCCCAGCCAGCTCCTCCTGTGCCAGAGCCCGCAGCTCCGGGTCAGACAGCATCTCCTCCGCCTCCCGGGCGGTGTCCTGCGCCCGCAGATACGCCTGCCAGCACTCCACCACCGGCGTCAGCTCCTTCTGCTCCCGGCGCAGCGCCGTCAGCTTCTCCCGGTCCGTATATACCGCCGGGTCCGCCAGCTGCTGCTCCACCTCTGTCAAATGCGCCGCAAGGGCGCTCAGCTTCTCCTGCATGGTCCGTCCTCAGTCGTTCTCCAGCAGGCGGCGCACATTCTGGATAAAGTCGTTCCGCCAGAACTCATACCCCTCGCTGTCCGGCCGCAGCGACACCGCCAGCCGGTGGGCCTGCCCGGTATACATATCCATCTGGTCATAGACCTCCTCGCTGCGCTGGGTGGTGCTCCGCGTGACCACATAGGCCACGTTTTCCATCTCCAGTCCCCGCCGCTTCAGCAGCGCGCGAATGGGGCTGGCGCACCGCCCCGCCCACACCGGACTGCCCACGATCACCAGTTTGTACGCGCCCAGCGGCTTCTCCGTCTCAAAGGGCTGCAGGGGCCGGGTGGACGTCTTCATGGCGTCCATACCACAGCGCATATACCCCCGCCAGCCGCTGCGGTCGCAGTCGTCGGTGATGGCCGTGATCTCCGCCCCCAGCGCCTCGGCGATCTCCTTGACCGCCCGGCGGGTATGCCCGGTCCGGGAATAGTAAATGCACAAAATATCACTCATGTTATCGCTCCTCCTGTTCCTCGGCCTGCAAGCTCAGTTCTTCCCAGCGCTCCATCTCCTGCTCCAGCCGCTTCTGCACGTCCTGCTGTTCCTGATACAGCGCGTTCAGCTTCTCCGCGTCGCAGGCATTCTCCGCCATTTCCGCCTCCAGCTGCGCGCTGTCCGCCTCCAGCCTGGCGATAGCCGTCTCGCAGATGGTCAGCTGCTTTTTCGCCGCCTGCTGGGCCCGGTTGCCCCGGCTGCCGTTCTTTTTCGGCGCAGCGGACTGCGCCTGTACCGCGGCCGCCGCGGCGGCGTGCTCCTCCTCCTTGGCCTGCCGGTACTGTGCAAAGCCCATGGGATAGTCCGTGATGACGCCCCCGGCCAGCTCCCACACACGGGTGGCGAACCGGTTGATGAAATACCGGTCGTGGCTCACGAACAGCAGTGTCCCATCGAAGGCCTCCACCGCCTGCTCCAGCCACTCCCGCGAGTCGATATCCAGATGGTTCGTCGGCTCGTCCAGTATCAGCAGATTGATGCTCTCGTCCATCAGCATACACAGCCGCAGGCGGCTCAGCTCGCCGCCGGACAGCACGCTGACGCTCTTGAACACATCCTCTCCGGTGAACTGATACGCCGCCAGCCGGTTCCGCGCCGACTGCGGCGTGATGTCCAGCTCATAGAGCATCGTGTCCAGTATGGACCTCTCCGGGTGCTCGAAGTGTATCACCTGCGGCAGATACGCCGCCTTCACCGCCGGCCCCAGCCGTATAACGCCGCTGTCCGGCCGTTCGCTGCCGGTCAGCATATTCAGCAGCGTGGTCTTTCCCGTGCCGTTCTCGCCCAGCAGAGCGATGCGCTCGCCCCCCTCGCACCGCAGATACACATCCTCAAACAGCCGCTTCTCGCCGAAGGCCTTGCTGACGCCCTTGATCTGCAATACCTCGTCGCCCTTGAACTCCCGGCTCTGGAAGCGCGCCTCCAGCTTCCGCGCCTTTGTGGGCTTCTCCGTGGTCCGCATACGCTCGATGCGCTTCTCCATGCTGAAGGCCCGCTTGTGCAGCGCGTCGTTGCCCATGAAGGCCCACAGGTGCATCTGCTCCGCCGCCTTTTCCAGCTGCGCGATCTTCGCCTGCTCCTTCAGGTACTGCTTCATACGCTCCTGATACCGCCGTTCCTTCTCGATGGCATAAAAGCTGTAATTTCCGCTGTAAAACTCCGCTTTTCCGTCCTGTATCTCGATGATCCGCGTCACGGTCCGGTCCAGGAAATACCGGTCATGGCTGATGGTCAGCACCGTGCCCCGGAGCCTCCGCAGATACCCCTCCAGCCACTCCGTGGCCTGCAGGTCCAGATGGTTCGTGGGCTCGTCCAGCAGCAGGATATCCGTATCCTCCAGAATGAGCCGTCCCAGGTTCACCCGGGTCTTCTCTCCGCCGGACAAACACGCGAATTCCCGCTGCCGCATTTCCCTCGGGATGCTCAGGCCGTTGGCCACCTTGTTCACCGCCGTCTCCGTGTCCCAGCCGCCCAGTCCCTCGAATTTGGCGTTCAGCTCGCCGTACCGCCGCAGCGTATCCGCGCCGCTGTCCCCCTGCTCCATCCGCAGGGCCAGCGCATCCATCTCGTCCTTCATCCGAAACATCCGCGCGAAGGCCGTCTGCAAAACGTCCTCCACCGTGTACCCCTCCGGATACACGGGGATCTGCGAGATCAGTCCCACCCGCCGTCCGGCGGCGATCTGTACCTCTCCCTCGTCCGGCTCCAGCTCCCCGGTGAGCATACGGAACACCGTGGTCTTTCCGGCGCCGTTCCGCCCCAGCAGTCCCACGCGCTCCCCGCTGTCCACCTGAAAGCTCAGTTCGTCCAGTATTCTCTTTTCCAGATCAAAGGACTTCACCAGCCCTGTAACGCGAATGTCGACCATTTACTCTTTCTCTAATTCCTTTACGATGTTCTCAAAATGCATGGCGCGGGACGCCTTCACCAGCACCGCCGTCCCCGGGGTGAACCGCGCCCGTACAGCGGGCATGGCCTCCTCCACGCCGGCGAACCACTGCGCCTCCGGATCTGTCTCGGTCAGGGCCTTCATCTTCTCCCCCACCGCCACGGTCTCGATGCCCAACTCCCGGCACAGCGTCCCCATATCCCGGTGGGCCTGGGCCGTCAGCGCGCCCAACTCACCCATGTCGCCCAGCACCGCCAGGCGCTTTTTCTGCCGGCTGACAGCCAGCATACGGATGCCCTCCGCCATGGACTGCGGATTGGCGTTGTAGCAGTCGTCGATGACCAGCCGATCCCCGTCCATACGGATCAGGTGCATCCGGCTCCCCACCGGGGCATAGGCCGCCGTCCCCGCGGCGATCTCCGCCGCCGTCAGGCCCAGCCGTTCGCCGATGGCTGCCGCCATGGCCATGGGATAGACCATGTGCCGCCCCGGCGCCGCCGTCTCCAGCCGATAGGCTGCCTGTCCCGTGGTCACGGTGCAGGCCATGCCCTCCAGCCCCCGGTCGTCGATGTCCGTAACGCGGACATCGCAGTGCTCGCCCTCGCCGCAGCGCAGGATGATCTGTGGCAGCGTCACCGTGTTCAGCAGCTCGTCGTCGCCGTTGAGCACCGCGATGCCCTCCGGCACCAGATTTTCAAATATCTCACACTTGGCCTGCAAAATGCCCTGCCGTGTGTTGCCCAGATTTTCGATGTGGGCGTCGCCCACGTTGGTGATAACGGCGATATCCGGCCGTACCATCTCGCCCAGATACCGTATCTCCCCAAAGTGGTTCATGCCCGTCTCGATCACCGCCGCCTCGTGCTCCGGCATGAGCCGCAGCAGCGTCAGCGGCGCGCCGATATCGTTGTTGAGGTTCCCCTCCGTCCGCAGCGTCTCGTATTTCTGCGTCAGCACCGCGGCGATCATCTCCTTGGTGGTCGTCTTGCCCACGGAGCCGGTCACCTGTACCACCGGCAGCCGGAACTGCCCCCGGTACCAGGCGGCCAGCGCCTTCAGCGCCAGCCGCGTGTCGGGCACCTGAATGTAAAACTTCCCCGGCAGCAGCGCCTCCGGCGTCTTTGCCGTCAGGCATCCCGCCGCACCGGCCTCCAGTGCCTTTCCGATATAGGCGTGGCCGTCGAAGCGTTCCCCCACCAGAGGGATGAACAGCGCTTCCTGCGGCACGCGGCGGCTGTCGGTGGTCACGTCGCGCACCGCCGCGCCGCTGCTCTGCAACACCGTGCCGCCCACTGCGGCGCAGATGGTCTGTACCGTCAGCGGCATCATGCCCGCGCCGCCTTTCGCGCCGCCAGCGACAGCTCCACGATCTTCTCGCACAATTCGCCGTAGTTCAGTCCCACCTGCGCCGCCTCCTGGGGCACCAGACTGGTAGGCGTCATGCCCGGCAGGGTGTTGATCTCCAGGCACCAGGCCTGACCGTTCTCGTCCAGAATAAAGTCCGAACGGGAGTACACGCTCAGCCCCAGCCCCTTGTGCAGCTTCAGGGCCATCTCGCCCACCTGCTTCCACGCCGCGTCCGTGATAGGCGCGGGGCACAGCTCCACCGCGCCGCCGGCCTGATACTTGCTCTCATAGTCGAAATAGGCGCCCTTGGGGATGATCTCCACCGCCGGCAGATAGCCGTCGCCCAGCACGGCGATCTGTATCTCCCGGCCCTTGATCTTCTGCTCCACCACCACATGGTCGCCGTAGCGCAGCAGGTCGCGCAGCGCCTTTTCCAGCTGCTCCTTCGTGTCCGGCAGCTCCACGCCCAGGGAGCTGCCGCCGTTGACGATCTTCACGGCGCAGGGCACCTCCAGCTCCTCCACCAGGCGGGGAATGTCGCTCTCGGTATAGTGGATGTCGTGCCACGGAGCCGTGCGAATACCGAGAGAGTCCATCATCCGCTTCGTCACGGATTTATCCATGGCCATGCCGCTGCCCAGATACCCGGATCCGGTGTAGGGCACGCCCAGCAGGTCCAGCGTGGCCTGTATGCGGCCGTCCTCGCCGCAGCTGCCGTGCAGCGCCAGAAATACCACGTCCGCCATGCGGCACACGGTCAGCACGTCCTTGCCCAGCAGGCTGGGGCTCTGGTCCCTCCGGCTGCGGCGCACCGCCTCCAGGTCCGGCTCCACGCGCTCCACCCGGCTCTGGCCGCACAGGCCGTCCGGCGCGTCAAAGATATCCTCCAACGCGCCCTCGTAGTCCTCCAACCCCAAAAACATATCCACCAGAATGGCCTTGTGTCCCCTCTCCCGCAGCGCCCTGCACACGCCGGTGCCGCTGGTCAGCGCCACCTGGCGCTCTGTGGACAGTCCGCCCGCCAATACCACGATCTTCATAAGCGTACCCTCGCTTTCAGGCGGCACAGCGAAAAACGGCCCTGTGCCCCCATGATTTGATATATTATTATAGCACAGCGCCCCGCTGATTACAACCGATTTTGCCCGCCGGTGTGTAAACAAACAAAGAACGCCCCGGCTGTGCCGCGGCGTTCTTTTGTTGTCTTTCCTATCGCAGCCAGTCGGGCTTCGCCCGCCCGTGTACGCCGGACACCAGCCCCATACAGGCAAACAGCATCACCAGTGATGAGCCGCCGTAGCTGATGAAGGGCAGCGTCAGTCCGATGACCGGCATCACGAACAGGCACATACCCACATTGATGATGACCTGAAAGATAATGACACTGGCCACGCCGATGCAGGCATAGCCCTCCAGCCGGGTCTTGGCGTGCCGCGCCACATACAGGCACCGCAGTATAATGGCCGTCAGCAGCGCCAGCGTCAGCAGGCAGCCCACCAGCCCCAGCTCCTCACCGATCACGGAGAAAATAAAATCCGTGTGCCGGTGCGGCAGGCTGGACGCCGCCTCGCTTTGGGTCTGCGTGCCGCGAAACAGCCCCTGCCCGAATATCCTTCCGCCGCCCAGTGTCAGCAGGCTCCGGGTCTGCTGCCAGCCGGTGTTCAGCGGGTCATAGCTGTGGTCGAACAGGACGATGAACCGGTTTTTCATGTAGGTATCCAGCAGGTCCAGGTCCCACATGGCGTAGAACAGCAGTCCCGCCGCGCCGCCGCCGATCAGGAACCACCGCAGTGCCACCCCCGCCACAAAACACATACACGCGAAGATGAACAGGAACACCAGCGCACTGCCCATGTCGGAGGATATCTTGTAGTACAGCGCAAAGATCACGCCGAAGTGTGCCGCCAGCATGACGATGGAGGAAATGGACCGCAGGTCCCGGTTCTCCTTCAGCCACGAGAGCTGTTTCGCCAGCACGATAATAAACGTCAGCTTCACGATCTCCGCCGGCTGCACCTTCACCGGCAGGAACGGGAACTCCAGCCATGCCTTGTTGCCGGTATCCCCGGCAATACCGAGGGGCGTTGCCAGCAGCAGGATGAACACCACGCCCACCAGGAATATCCACTTCCAGTACTTCGCCAGCTCGTTCAGGTCCACCTGCGACACCACGATATACAGCACCGCCCCGATGCACAGCGCCGCCGCCTGTACCAGCACCAGCTTGCTGGTGTGCATATAGCGTGTGGCGCTGGCGATCATCAGTATGCCGAACAGCGACGTGCCGATGCACAGCGCCAGCAGGACCAGATCGGCCTGCCGGAACACGTCGTTAAAAAGCTCCCGTATCCGTCGCAGCATGGCGGCACCTCCCTTCCCTCGCATTTCCCCCGCACGGCGCACATATCCGTTCCTCTGCGGCCACGTACAGTGCATCAAGCCCGCAAAAAGCGAAAGAGAATGTATAACAAACGTATCGTAAATGTATCATGAATGTACCATAAGTGTACAGCGAAAGCGCACAAAAAGCACGCGCTTTTCCGGCGTGTCAAACGCCGGTCCCACATAGTGTACCACGATTTCCCCGCCCTGTAAACCACCGGTTTTCTATCAAAAATGTTACCATTTCCACCCCTCTGCCGCTTTTACAGCACTTCTGCCGCTTTTACAGCCCCGCCAATAAAAAGGCCAGCGCGGAAAACCCTCCCACCGCCAGCGCGTAGGGCGTTGCCGCCCGTATGGTGGTCAGGTTGGAAACGTCCGAGCCAGCGGTGGTCATCAGCACCGCGTCCGCATAGAAGCACAGACTATATCCCAGGGTAACGCCGCTCATCACCGCGGCGATCATCAGCGGCGCAGCCACCCCGGCAGCCAGTCCCATCGGGATGAACGCAGGAATAGCGATGGTCATCACCGCCCAGCAGCCGCCCACAGCGAACACCGTCATACCCACCAGCACGAAGGCCAGCGGTGCGATGAGGCAGCGGGGCGCCGCCCCTCCAATACTGTTGATGAGAATATCGAACAACCCCAATGTACGGTTGGCGTCGCTGAGCATCAGGCCAAAACCCACCACCACAGCGATGGTAGTCATACCCTTAACACCGGAAAAGAATCGGGCAAAGTATTCTCCCACCGTCATACGCTTCTGTATCACATACAGCAAGAACTGCACCACCAGGCACACGATGATTCCGTGGAGCAGATCATTGTCAAACAGCACTGTGCCGCCCACCAGCGCCGCCAGCGGGACAACAGCGTTCCAGGCAGAGGAGACATTGTGCTCATCCACCTCGTCAATGTCCACCAACTTCTCGCCCTTCTCGCCCGGCTCAAAGGCTGCGCCGCCGGAGGCCACCCGGTGATACGCCTGACGAAGCATGCCCACTTTCGGAAACCACCCCAACGCCAGCAACAGACTTACCAGCATCATCGCCAGCGGATAAAACATGAAGGGCACCGCCTGAAGGTAATCCGTGAACCCCAGGCCGAAGTCGGAGATCAGGCCCACGCTGAAGGCCGTCCAGCTGGTAAAGGGCACCGTCACGCACAGGCAGCATGCCATAATGTTGGTCTGCACCGCCAGGTGCTCCCGGGGCAGACGGTTTTTATCGGAGACATCCCGCAGGCAGATGGTGGTAGTCAGGGCATTCAGATACTCGTCCACGAACATGATCACAGACAGCAGCCACGCCAGCAGCAGCGTTTTGCGGGGCGTGTTGGCCGCCTTCGCCAGCAGATCCCGGAAGCCCATGAGCCCGCCGGAGGCCTGAAACAGCGAGATCATTCCGCCAAAGCCCAGAATACTGCACAGTGCAAACTGATAGGAGCTGTTGCCCAGTGTAGTATACATGGCGTCGATCAGCCCAGTGAAAAAATGCTGGCGATGGACCAGCAGCACGGCCAGCAGGGTAGCCAAGACCATTGCATCCACCATTTTGCGGGTCTTTAGGGCATATACGATCAAAAACGCCATAACAGTATGCAGCACAGAAACATCTCCCTTCTCACACAGAGTATAGCAAACTCCAGTGAAAACCGCAACTGCGCATGAAAAAGCCGGCCTGGTGGCCGGCTTTTTCATGCGTCGCTTATACAGACATTCTTTTCACACCGGGGTTCTCCCGCATAAAGGCCAGTGCTTCATCATGGGTGATCGGCGGCTCAAGCCGGACGGTGATCTCCATACGAAGGCAGCCGTCCTGACGGGTGAGGCTGCTCTCTGTCACCTGGCCGCGGTGCTCCTTCAGCAGATCGTCAAAGCGGGCCCGCAGCTCATCCGTATCCTCCAGCTCCACCAGAAGCTCCTGTGTCGTGAGGGCGTCCGCCCCCACAGGGAAGCGGTGGAGAATGATCTGGATGGCAACGAGGACAGCCGCCTCGAACAGGCCCAGCCAATACATACCGGCACCCACAGCCATACCGATGGCGGCGGTGCCCCACATACCGGCGGCGGTGGTCAGTCCGCGGATAGAGTTGCCATTTTTGAATATGACACCGGCACCCAGAAAGGATATGCCGCTGACCACCTGGGCGGCAATGCGGGCAGGGTCGGCGCCGCGAAGACCATCCAGCATAACACAATCCAGGAAAGCGTATTTTGAGACGATCATAAACAGCGCGGAGGTACAGGCAATGATGCAGTGGGTACGGATGCCCGCCTCCTTGCGGCGCTTACTGCGCTCCAAACCCACCAGCGCGCCCAAGGCGGCAGACAGCAGCAGGCGAATGAGAAATTCCAGATTGTCGTAAACAGTCAGGGTCGCTTCGGGCACATATTGCGTCAGTCCGGAAAGCATAACAGTCTCCTTTCAGCGGCACAGGCCGCAGGTATGGTACAGCAAGTATAGTGTGCATCGCCGTTTCTTATGCGGTATAGCGGCATTGGTCGGTAATAGCCTCCTTCAGCCGCCGCAGCGTCGGATCGTCCAGATCCCGGGGATAGGGCAGATCCGTCAGATCAAATTCACAGATCGTACTGTCCGGGTGCATGACAATGATCCGCCGTCCCAGCAGCAGCGCCTCCTCCAACTGGTGAGTAACCAGCACGATCGTGCGGGGTAGCTTCTCCTGAATGGCCAGGAGTTGGCTCTGCAGCTCTGCGCGGGTCAAAAAATCCAGCGAGGCGAAAGGTTCATCCATCAGCAGCAGCTCCGCCTGTCCTGCCAGCACCCGGGCCAGGCCCAGACGCTGCTTCATACCGGTGGACAGCTCCACCGGCGTCAGGTCGGCGTAGTCCTCCAAGCCCACCAGGCGCACGAACTCGCTGGCGCGCTCATAGCGCTCCTCCGGCGTTTTTCCCACGCCGCAGGCCATGGCCACATTCCGCTGCACGCTGGTCCAGGTGATGACATAGGGATCCGGACTGAGCATGGCACTGTGCCAACCCTCCGGAATCCGTATTGTCCCGGTGTCAGGCATCTCCGTCCCCGCCAGCAGCTTCAGCAGCGTGCTCTTGCCGCAGCCGCTGCGGCCCACGATCACGGTGATCTCTCCGGCAGGAATGGTCAGCGACAGGCCGCGTAGCACCTGCCGGGTACGGCTGGGCCGCGTCTCGCCGGTCAGGACGATATCCGTGCCGTAGGTGGTATAGGCTTTATCCACATGGTCAAGAACAACTGCGTCCATAGCAATTCCTCATTTCCTCGTTTCGGCCGCCGGGCAGATGGACGGCACGGCTATCATAGCCCCGGCGGTGGGGCTTGTCAAGCGCCGTCGTCAGCCCAGCATCCCCAGTATCTCCTGCAGGCTGAAATTCTCCCGGTAATAGTCCAGTTCTCCGGCGATCAGCTCATCCAGCACACGCATACCCAACACCTCCACCGGCGCCCTGTCGTCCGTCAGAAGGCAGTCTCCACCGGTGTAGACCGTCAGATCGGCGGCCACCTCCGCCATCATGGCGGCGTAGTCTCCGTCGGTCAGCGCTGCGCGGCTGGCGGCAAAGCGCTCCGGCAGGCCAGGCGCGTTGGTGCAGAACACCTCCGTATTGGTGTTTCCGGGCACATCGGCCAAGTAGGTGTACGCAAACACGCTGGCCATCGTATCGCAGAGGTACTGGTTGATGGAGCCATCCTCCCGGGAGGTCATGTTCAGGTTCACCACCATGACGCCCTCCGGCTTCAGGTGCTCCGCCACCGCCGCGAAGAACTCCCGGCTGGACAGCTGGAACGGAATAGTGATGTCCTGATAGGCGTCCACCATGATCACATCAAACTTTTCCTCCGACGCGGTCAGGTAGGCCCGGCCATCGGCCACGGCCACCTCCACCTCCTCCGGCAGGCCAAAATAGGTGCGGGCGATATCGGCGATCTTGCCGTCGATCTCCGCGCCCTGCACGGTCATGCCCGGAAAATAGCGGACGCAGTATCCGGCGTAGGTGCCGGACCCCATGCCCAATATCATGGCGCTGCGGCCTGTGTTATCGGTACCGTCCATACCCGCCATACAGGGGGCTGCCAGCGCGTAGTCGTAGTACATTCCGGTGAGCTTACCGTCCTTGTTCTGCACCGACTGTACACCGAAGAGCACATTGGTGGAGAGCGTGGTGGTGTGGTCATCATCCTTGACCTGGAGGTAGTTGTAGATGGACTCGTCCTCCAGGGCCAGGTCGCTCTCCCAGAATGCGAAGCTGTAGGTGGGCAGCGCAAAGCACAACCCCGCCACCAACACCACCGCAATAATACCGGCGACCGTCTTCTTCCGTTCAAAAGTGAAGTAGACAATGCCGATGGCGGCCAGCACACCCGCAAAGATCAGGAACGTGGCCGCCGTACCCACCGCCGGGATGGTCAGGAACGTGGGCACAAAGGTGCCGATGATGCTGCCGATGGTGTTCAGCGCATTCAGCTGCCCCACGGTCCTGCCAGTGTCATCCAAATTGTCCACGGTGAACTTGGTCAGGGACGGTGTTACGGTGCCCAGCAGCACACAGGGGAAGGCGAAGATCACCAGGCAGGCTGCCAGCGCCGCCCAGACCAGAAAGTTCTTCGTTACGAACGTGGCCAGCAGGAAGGATATCCCGGCGATCATCCATCGGCCCGCAAAGGGTATCAACGCGATCCAGATCGCGGCGATGATGACCCGGCCATAGAGTCGGTCCGGCGACTTGCTCTTGTCAGCCATCCGTCCGCCCCAGATGTTGCCCACAGCCATAGCGATCATTATAACGCCGATAATGACCGTCCAAACGATTTGAGATGAGCTGAAATACGGCGCCATCAGGCGGCTGGCGCCCAGTTCCACCGCCATGACGGACATTCCCGCGAAAAACTCTGTCAGGTATAAAAACCACTTACTATGAGTCAGCTTTTTCTCCATGGTACAAGGTCCTCCTTATAATACGCTTCTGTCCACCACGGAAACTACAAATGGTTCTCCCGGGATCGCCTTGTATTATAGCGTAGCATGACCGTTTCCGCAAGTACCTCTCTGTTTTCATGGCCTTCCCGCTGTTCTTCAGCTGCGCAGAAAAAGCCTCCGTTTCCGGAGGTTTTCTCTTATTTTGTGTCAGCTTTCTCGGATCGTTCTTGACAGAGAATAACGAAATCGGTATGCTGATAGCAACGGGAGGTGAGGCGCCATGATGGACGGAAATATCATATTATCCGTGGCGAAGGCCATGGAGGTCCTGCAAATTCTGAGTCAGGCCGAAAGTCCGCTGTCTCTGAAGGAGCTGGCCACCCGGTGCGGATACCCGAAGAGCACCGTATTCGGCCTGCTGACCACCATGCGGGCCTATGACGTGGCAGCGCAGACGCCGGACGGGAAATACACGCTGGGCCTGCGGCTGTTCGAATATGGGCGTCAGGTGGAACGGTCCTGGGACATCTCTCTGGTGGCCCGCCCCTATATGGAGCACCTGTGCCAGCGGACCGGAGCGTCCGTCATGCTCTCGGTGTGCGAGGGCGGCAGCGTGATCACCCTGGACCAGGTGGAGACCCGGGACAATCTGCGCGTCGTGTCGGATATAGGTTCCCGGCTGCCAATCTACTGTACGTCGCAGGGCAAGGTCTTTCTGGCACATATGTCCCGCACCAGTGCCGAGGCGCTGCTGCGCGCACAGCATATGACCCAGTTCACTCCGCACACCATCACCGATCTGACCGCGCTGATGCAGGAGATCGATCTGTGCCGTACCGACGGCTACGCCATTGAAAACGGCGAATACAAGATCGGCCTGCGCTCCATTTCCGCACCGGTCTATACCGTGGAGGGCAAAGCACGATACACCGTGGGCGTGATCGGTATGTTCCGCAGCACCCGTTCCGATGAATTCCTTGCGGCGGTGGAACAGGTCTGCGCCACCGCGTCCATGATCTCCACTGCGCTGGGCTATCGAAAAACGGAGGAGCTTTTGTAAGCCATACCTCCGCCGTTATCGGCGCACTGGAGAACGCACTGCACATGATCGCTGCCGAGGGTCACGGCTGAGCCGCGTATGCCTTTGCAGCGTTTCCGGCAACGGCGAAAACGGCTTGTTTTCCAGTCAGTATCCTGATGGGTAATGAGAATGTGCCGAATGGACTGCGGTGCAATACCCGGCCATGCCATCTTCTCCGCCAGCCGTTCGTAGTTATAGCCGGCGTCGATCATGATGGCAGTCCCGCCGCCTGTCTTCAAGACGCTGTCTGCTCTTTTCTCACCTTTTTCGCCAAATACCGCCGCAGGAAAAAGCAAAAACACACGTCCGGCCCAGTCAGGCCGGACGTGCGTATATTCTCAGGCCTCACAGGAAGCGAGACCCGGTCAAAGCGCAGTTCCCTTCTTCGGCACAAACAAACCACGCATATCGGCGCACTCCAGCTCCAGCAATGCTTTCTTCCTTTGGATGCCACCGCCATAGCCGGTAAGGCTGCCGTTTGTACCCACCACACGGTGGCACGGGATCATGAGAGAGATCGGGTTATGCCCCACCGCGCCGCCCACCGCCTGCGCGGACATTTTGGCCAGCCCCTGCTGGAGAGCCGCTTCAGCGGCGATCTCTCCGTAGGTCATGGTCTTTCCATACGGTATCGTCAGCATAATGTCACAGATACGCTTACGGAACGGTGTGGTATCATAGCGCAGCGGCGGCAGAAACCCCGGTTCCTTACCGGAAAAATAGATATCCAGCCAGCGACCGGCCTCTGCAAACAGCGGGTGTTCCCTTTGTGCAGTCACTTCTGGCAGAACGCTACCAAAATACCGCTGCCCGTTGAACCATAGACCAACGAGCGCCTCATCGTCGCAGGCCAGCGTGATCCTACCCAGCGGCGACATATACTCGGATGTCCAGATCATCTCTTTCCCTCCAATCTCTTTTTCGGCTTATGATCTTTCAACTCCGGTATCGCTCCACCGGCCACCGCCCACAGATACAGGCTCGCCACGCTGCCATACGGGCTAAACCGACGGCGGTACATCTCAAACCACTTACGGTCAATGCTGCGGTGGTGATAGAGCATCCGCAGTCCGCGCTGAATAGCCAGATCGTCGTAACTAAACACATCGGGCCGCTGCATACAGAACAGCAGGATCATCTCCGCCGTCCAGATACCAACACCCTTCAGACTGCTCAGTTCGCGGATCGCCTCCCCGTCCGTTTTCTGCCATATGCTGCCCAGGTCAAACGCACCGTCCCGGACCTTTTGCGCCAGATCTGTGATGTATTCCGCCTTACGGAAGGTCATACCCAGGGCTTGCAGTTCAGGGACTCCCGCCGCAAGGATGCTCTCCGCGTTCACCTCACCCAGCGCATCCCGCATCCGCTGCCAGATGGTCGCCTGCGCCTTAGTCGATATCTGCTGGCCGATGATATGATGGACAATGGCAGAGAACAAGTCCGTATCCACGGCACGGTCGATATGTCCAATACGGTCAATGACTTCACCAAGCCGCCTGTCTTTCTGCCGCAGATAGGAAAGCTCTGTTTCCCCGTATTCGAAATACACCGCTGTCACCGTCCTTTCATCATCACATACAGGCAGGCACCGCCGCTAAACACCGTGCGACTATGATCGGATACAGTTCCCATAGTGCGGGCTGCGCTCTGACACAGAGTATACCATCCGCCCCCGCTGTTTGCAACCACCGGTCCAGTTATCGTCAAACCCACCTCAAACGATACGTTGGTTTCACGTTTTCCTGTCGGCTGCCTATCGACAACATACGCTTCGGTCAGCCGGAGACACCGATGTACTTGAGGCCATTCTTATCTCACCGTACCGTACCGTTTCGTTCCACTCGATCTTCACGATCTGCATTTTCATTCTGTCGTCGCCGACCTTGGTGGGAAAGCGGAAAACCTGCTGACAGATGAGTCCTTCAGATCATGGTACGCCCGACTGGATTCGAACCAGCGGCCTTTAGAGTCGGAGTTATCAGGCCGCCAAGCCGGAAAGCCCTGCAGTGCAAGGGTTTGGTTGGTGTTACACAAATTTCCGCCAGTCTGAAGAAAAACCTCAGAAGCCTTGCAAGGCAAGACTTTCGAGGTTTTTTGCGGTAGTAGTCAAATAGCAGTCTGAGCACTTCACAGGTCATGCGGCTCAGATGCAGCGGCTCCCGTTTTCAGCACACACAAACCGCATACTTCACACGATTCCCGTACTGTGTCGATTTGAGCAGTCCCAGTTTTTCAAACTTCAACACAAAGCTGCGGATCGTCGCGTAAGCGGCGTTCCCGAAGTCCTTTTCCAACTGCTTGGTGGAAAACTCCGCGTCGCCGTAAGCGGACAGAACAAACTCCCACAGTGCTTTCTCCTTCTCAGTGACCTGTCCGTGGGACAGGGCGGTCTGAAACGCCTCGGTCGTCTGTGCGGTCGAAAGCACCCCGTTCAGCTTATGATAGCGGAGTGTACCCTGAATTGCAAGGTCGAAATCAGGTTTTTGATAATTTTCAATGCATCGCCTTACTGCCTTTTTCCGGACGATGAAAACCGGAAGTTCTCCGTCTACTATATGGAGCTGGCTCCCGGCAGCCATTGGCAGTCGGAGCCGCATCTGCGGGGTACCACCGAGTTTGTCACCCTTTTCGCCGGTGCAACCGAAATCACGGCTGATCAGAAGGACATCGTCGTTCAGGCGAGCGAAAGCGTCCGTTTTCAGGGCGACACCACCCACACCTACCACAACATCTCTGACCAAACCACCATTCTGCACATGATCCTGTATAACCCGTAAAAAGGCGCGAGCCGCTGTATTGTAGCGGCTCGCACCTTTTCTCTCAGTCGTCTATCTCCGCCTCGTGCTTGAGGACCGCGCCGGTGGCGGCGTTGATCTCGTAGCTGTACTCCATGCCGCCGGATTTGAACTCGACCTCATAGACGAGCGTGCCGTCCTCATCGTCCAGCTCGATCTCCATGTCATATGCCTTGTTCTCGCTCACGCCTGCGTGGTTCAGGGCGATGGACTTCGCCTTGGCGTGGCCGATGTCGCCGGTGGGCACAGTAGGCTTTGCCGTCTCGTCCCCTACAGGGGCCGTGGTCAGCAAGTCCTTCTGCCCGCTGAGCACCTTCCCCGTGTAGGCGTCCACCAGATACTCAAACTCACCCCATGCCGTGTGCAGCTCCACCTCATAGTGGGCGGGGGACTCGTCCAGCTCGGGATCGACCTCCACTGTAACGGAGTCCAGCGCCGTTGTCCCGGCATACTGCTCCGCAGCGTAAGCGGCGGCATCCTTGCCGATGGGCATGGCGGGCGCGCCTGCTTCCGCAAGGTCCTTCAGCTCCTCCACCGAGAGCTTCGCCAGCGCGTCAAACTTCAGCGACGGGTTGATGGTGAGGACGCGGTTCACCAGTGCCGCCTTGCCGGTGGAAATGCTGTTTTCCCGGGCCTGCTGCTCCCGCGCCGCGTCCTGCGTCAGCGTCTGCGTCAGGACGGCGGCCTTTGCTTCGCTGGTCTGCAAAACGCCGTCCACGGTGCTGGTCAGCTCACGCTGGAGCTTTTCCGCACGAGCGGTATCCTTATCCTCCACCGAGATCATGATGGCGGAGGAAATGCTGTCGAGATAGCCGTTTCGCACGAGGCTCCCCACGATGGCGTTCACCGCCACATCCAGCTTCGCACCCTTGAGGTCTGCACCGTCGCCCATATCCGCAAGGATGGCCTTCGCATCCTCGTTGAGCGGTGTGCAGACCAGCACCTTTTCGCTCTTGCTGACCTTCAGCTCGATGCTGGGGTTTACGTCCAGCGACACCACGGACGCCACCGCATGTGCCTGCTGATAGAACACGCCTCCGCCGCACAGCAGCATCACCGCGAGGCAGGCAGCCACAAGCGTTGTCCATTTTCGATTTACCGTTTTCTTTGTTGTCATGGGAATTACCGTTCCTTTCCGCGCTTCACAGCGGGAGAGAACGCCGCTCATATCATCCGGCGCGGTCTTTTCAAGGGCCGAGGCCAGCCTCTGCTCCATTTTTTCATTGGTCATCAGGCGTCATCTCCTTCCAGAAAGCTGCGCATCTTTTTCAATGCTCTGTGATATTTCGACAGGACGGTGGGAAGCGGCAGCTCCAGCAGCGCCGCGATCTCCCGGTGCTTCATGCCCGTGATCGCATGGAGCAGCACGATGCGCCGCTCCTCGTCAGCGAGTCTTGCCAATGCGCCTTGCAGCAGCGCGCGCTCGTCGGCGTCCAGTCCGCACTCCTGCGTGGGAATGGCGTCCCATTCCTCCTCGCTGAGGGCGGCATGGCGTTCCTCCCGCCGCATGCGCATCAGGCACAGGTTGCGGCACACGGTCAGCAGCCAGCCCATAGGTGAGCCGGTGGGGCGGTACTGCGCCGCGCAGTCCCACACCTGCACATAGACGTCCTGCGTGAGATCCTGCGCGTCCTGCGCGTTTTTGAGATAGGAAAGCGCAAGACCGTAAACCGCTGTGCGCGTGCGCTGATACAGCTCCGCCAGCGCGTCACGCTCCCCGCCGGCAATGTGGAGCAACAACTGCTGCAGCTCGTGTCGATCCTCTGCCGGCGCATATTCGGTTGTCATCAGCATACTGAGCATGGGCTTTTTCTCCTGTCATCCGTGTAATGCACGGAAAGGGCGTTTTATTGCATTTGGACTTAAAAACTTTTTTGATCAAGATCCGCCGAGCACCTCGTAAACGCGGACAAGCGCTGCTGTCTCACAGATAAAGCGAGCTGTCAGCTCCCGTTTTTTCCCCCCCACCACGTCCTCTGCGGCGTTGTGTAATGCCCTACGCTGACCGCCGCCTGCGGCGTGGGCAGCGGCACCGGCCGCAGCAAGAAGGAGGCGGAGCAGTCCGCCGCCCGCAGCGCCCCGGAGCAACTGAAGAAGAGAGAAAAAAGAACACGCCCGCACGGGACGGTGTAGCGCTACAATACATATTGGACAAGTGAATAAAAAGGTATGAAGGATATGGTCACATGGGTTATAGTTGAGTTAACCAGCCCGAAAGGAGACCATATCCCTCATGAGCAAGAGTATAACACAAGACATGGCATATCGGCAATCCCTAATGAAGTATGCGGAGAAATACGGCGCCAGCCGGAAGTACAACAAGAGCCGGTCGTACATCTATTTCTGAAAGCAGCGCTGGGACGGAAGTGTGGCGTCCCTTACCTGCCAGTCCAGACGCCCCCACAGTCATCCAAACCAGCACACGGAGGCCGAACTGAAACTCATTCGCCCGTACACACCTCGCCATAATGGGAAGGTCGAACGCAGCCACCGCGAGTATCAGAAGCGGTTTTACTCCTGCCACGCCTTCTACTCCTTGGACGATTTTGCAAAGCAACTTGCTGTCCACAACCGCCGTTCCAACAACTTACCTATGAGACCCCTCCGCTGGCTGTCTCCCGTTGAGTTCACTGTCCAATATGTTTGACAAACCTACAAAAAAGAACACACCCGCACGGGACGGCAAGGGATGCTGGAGATATGAGCATCGGAAAAATAACAGTATAGCAAAACCGTCTCAAGCGATACGTTTGAGACGGTTTTTGTGGCTGTTTACCACTTTTGTTGTCCGTACTCCCGCATATCGCAAGGAAAGGAATGTGTGCAAGGGAAACCTTTGTCGGGTTTCCCTTGCACGTTCAATCAAAGGCCGCCAACGGCGGCCCTGATTTTTGCTCCGCAAAAATCAGCAGTACCAAAAGAGAGCCACCCTTCGGGTGGCTCTCTTTTGTGATTGCCCACCACTTTTGTTGTCAGGGAATCAGCGCTTTTTGTCTTGCGTCTCGGACAATGCGCAGAAAATTATGTACTTCAATTACTTGTTTTCAGCCGCATCGAGCTGCAAAATTCTGTGATCTTCCGTCAGCACCTTCATCTGGCTGATAGCAATGGCATTGAGTTTCGCCAGTCGTTCCGCCTGCGATATTCCTTCGCTGATGAATACTGCATTCAGGTTTTCCAGATTGGACAGGCACACAAGCTGCGAGACATTGGCATAGTCCCGAATGTTACCTTTGAGATCAGGATGGGCATCGCGCCACTCTTTGGCAGTCATACCGAACAGTGCCATATTCAGAACATCGGCTTCGCTGGCATAGACCAGTGAAATCTGACGGGCAGACAGTTCCGGTGGAATCAAGTTCTCCTTGATAGCATCCGTATGAATGCGGTAGTTGATCTTGACAAGATTGCGTTTGATATCCCAGCCAAGTTGTTTCATCTCTTCGGTCTTGAGTCGTTCGAACTCCTTGACCAGGTAGAGCTTAAACTCCACGGAGATCCATGAGGCAAACTCAAATGCGATTTCCTTATGGGCGTAGGTTCCACCATAACGTCCAGCTTTAGAGACAATGCCAATGGCACCAGTCGCATCCACCCATTTTTGAGGCGTCATCACAAAACTGTTCAGCCCTGCCTGACTTCTAAACGCATCGAATTCGACACGGTTAAAATCCGGATTGTAAAGCGTTTCCCACACGCCGAGAAACTCAATGGTATTTCTGTTGCGAAGCCAGTTTTGGATGATGTATCTCGGATTGTCACTATCTTTGATTTTTGCAATGTCAGTCAAGCTGAGAAAATCATCTCGTTTCAGATCCCACTGCACATTGATTTCCGTTCCGCGAACGACCAGCTTGTCCATCTTCACCGCACCTCCTTGCAGCCAATTCTTTCAGCAGTCCTTGGCATACTTCTTTCTCAGGAACTGTTTTACCCTGCACATCAGTGTGTACTTTCTTCAACTCAGAAATAGACTTCCCAATCTTTTGCAGTTCCTCTGTTTGTCGTTTCATATCCAAATGCAGGTCATCCGCGAGTGTATTAACTGAAAAAATACTACCATACTTTTCAAAATCAACCTCAAACGCTTCAATGTAATTTTCCTCAAGCGTCGCATCGTGGTATGCTATGGTGCCTCGTATCGGACATTTATTTTGTCTTCTCCGAAAATCATCCGCGCCGAAAAAAATATCATAACTCTGCCCTATTCCGAGTACAAACTCTTTGCTTTGCAGGTCATACAACCCTTTATAGAACGTGCCCTCCGTGATACTATCCAAGAATTCCTTTTCTAAGCAAATTCGGACATGGGTCGCAACCCGCCTACCATAATTAGTAAAACGCATTCCATACCACGTTCGACGTTCATATATAAACTGGTAGGCTATATAAGGACGATGTTCTTCTTCATATTGACGACGAGCTTCAGCAACCTGCGCTCTTGTCGCTTCCGCAGAACGAATATTTGCCCGACAAATAAAAATCGTAGCAACCACATATACGAGGGTAATCAACATCGACATCCCCGCAACAAGCACGGTTAGTGAACCGCTGTGTAAATCCAAAAATTGAATAAGATCTTCCATCTATTGTCCCTTTTAATTGCAGTTATTTCAATTTGTTCAAAATTCCATCCAAATTTTCAAGAAAGAATCGATACTGCAGAGCCTGCACTTTATCATCCGTCTGTGTCTCCGCATCTGCCGCAATCATACCGCGGAGTTCTTCTATTGCCGGTGCATCAGCAGAAAGAAATTGCTTAATATTATCGGGACGATATACTGCCAAAAACGCCGCCCTTATAGTATCTTTTTGCTGTGGACTGGCCTTCAAAAACATCTCGGCCATTTGTCCCATATCAAAATTCTTTGCATACCATCCCCTTAGCAAGCACCGGTCCTTATTTTCTATAGCGTAATCATATAGTTGATTTACTTCCTCGGGTAGATACCCGAATCCTGGCATAACATCTAATTCACATCTCAGCGCCTCTGCCATCTCTTTATGAAGATTCTTATACTCTTCTACAATTACAGGGTTTTCTTTACTAATGGCAACCCTGAACAAATCTTCAATCTGTAGCTCGTTTCCTTTTCCTCTCAAATTTTTTACCAGCTTAGACTTAATACTTTGGATATCTATACCTAAAAAGTGTTTAATAATAATTGAATATACAGCAATCGCGCCATAATCATAAAAAGAGATGTCATTCTGATTATCTAACCTTCTATCGATAGATTCCACCGCTTGCAAGACTTCCGATTCATAATGCGCATGATAAGTACACAGAGTCTGCAAATCAGAATCTCCTATTGTCTTCCTTCTATCGTATAATTTCTTCTTATCAAATGCGGCGGCAGTTGCAGCGATTGTAGTCACGTCAATATACTGTCGTGTAATGTAGTCAAAGCAAAATTTAAATAGAGGAAAGCTCTCGCTCCCCAGTTCTATCGAATAATGCTCATTTTCATCCCATTTCAAATTTTCCCCCGCCTTAAAGCGAAAGGTAAAGCATATAATCCCGAAAAAAATACTCTCAACGAAGTCTTCACCATATGGTGCATCCAAAGACTCCATAATGTCCACGCTTTTTTGGCACGCAAAAATAAGAGATCGCAAATTATGGTGTTTGTATGTATCCATGAGAGTGAGAATGGTTCTGGCAGATGCATCATTAGCAAACTTTTTCAGCATCGAATTATCAAATGAGTCGATAATTTGCAAAATAGCTGAAGTATATTCTCCAGTAAATTGAACGGTATCGCTTACCGTCTTTTCTTTAACGGAAAGGTATTTCTGTGCATCTTCCGACATTCGTTTTGCACTGCGTGGTTTTTGCTCATCGTCCAGCCATCCTTGCTCAAAGGCAGATAACTCCGTTTCCTCGCAAGAATGATTTTTCAATATTTCATCTTCATTCGCCACCAAAAGGACCTTTACACCATCCTGCTCTACGAGGCTGTTGACGTACCCAAGTAATTCAAGAATTCCTATTTGACTACGTTCAACATCTTCCAATATGACTAATTTATTTGATAAATCAACGGACTCATATAGCTCCTGCATAGTACTACTATCTACGCTCAAATCGATTCCCAGTCGACCGACAACTCCCTTTGCTATTGTTTTAGCAATAAGTTTACCAGCTGTCGCCGCTTCACCTTTTGCAGAGAGCGCTTTTGCACGAAGTTCGAGGTAGATGTTCTTGCTGACTTCTGAGATGGACTTTAGTCCATATAGCGATACCGTTACGCATTCTTTTCCATGGCCTTCCTTAAGAAATGGCACAAGCACATTTTGAATATAATAGCTTTTTCCCGTTCCCCACGAACCTGTGAGCATGATGGCACTGTGGGTTTTATCTTTTGTCAGGTAATGGAGGATAAATTGATTCAAGTCTCCGTTTGTCATCGTATCACGCCTCCGATAGAAATTTGATTTAATTTTATCATTTTTCGTGCAAATTCGCAAGGTGGACCTGATGCGTCATTTTCTTCGTTTTATTTTCCGTGATTTATCCACCCTCACTGTATCTCACTGAAGTTAGTACTTTCAAAAGCCCCTGACATCCTGCCAGCACGTCTTGCCATGTGGCCTCAAAATCGCCGGTGTACCACGGGTCGGCTACATCGCGGGGGTGGTCGGTGTAGTCCATCAGGAGGTGCAGCTTGCCGGCAAAGTCGCCGCCGCAGATGCGCTGCATATTCCGGAGGTTGGCTTTGTCCATGCCGATGAGCAGGTCGAATTCTTTGTAATCACTTTGGGTGAGCTGCCGCGCCGCGTGGCCACCGCAGGCAATCCCGTGCTCCGCCAGTTTGCGCCGCGCTGGAGGATAGACGGGGTTGCCTATCTCCTCGCAACTGGTGGCTGCGGACTCTATATGGAATTGGGCCGCCAGCCCCGCTTTTTCTACTAAGTCCTTCATCACGAACTCAGCCATCGGGCTGCGGCAGATATTGCCGTGGCAAACGAATAGTATCTTCTTCATATCGCGGTGTCTCCCAACTATTATCTTTGCTTTAAGTATAGCAAATGGCTCCCTGTCCGTCGAGAGAAAATATATAAGAAAGGCTCCGTTTCTCGACAGAATGTTCGGGAAACGGAGTCCTTTTTTATTCAATCTACTTCTGTAATCTTTCAATTTTCTCGATTCCGCTTTTCAGCCGCACCAGTATTTCATCTTTGGACAATATCCTGACCGACTCTACCAACGCACGAATTTGGTATTCGTCCCACTTCATAATGGCAGTATTGGCCTGCTTCAGAGTATCTGCGGCCAGTTCCATGTGACTGGTCAATTCTGCGTCTTCTGCTTGTTGCTGTTCCAGTTCGGCACGTTTAGCCTTCAGCTCCGTTTGCTGGGTAAGGATCGTCTTGAATCGTTCGCTATAGTCTGCAGCGTTACCTGTGGCCGCAGTTGCGAAGGTGGCGTCAAACTCCTGTGCCAGCGTTTCCAGTTGGTGGTCGATATCCACGATGGTAAGTTCTCCGCTTCGGTTGGGATGTATCACCACCTGTAGATTTTCCGTGACCCTCCGCACCAGTGCGGGTTTCTCAGACATTACGCCGTTGATAACCCGCAGGATGGCCTGCTGGAGCTGCTGCTCATCCACGGCGGGCGAATCATGGCAGTATTTCTTGCCGTAGTCGAAGCGGCTGATGCAGCGCCAGACGATGTGCTTCTTTCCCCTATTGACCCATGTGCAACGGCGGTACAGTGTGCCGCATTCGCCGCAGATGAGACGATCTGACAGGGCGTATTTCGGCGTATAGCAGCTTCTGCCGCTGGGGGTACTTTTCTGCGTATTGCCCTTCAGTGCGTTGCGCCGCGCCAGTTCTGTCTGAACCGCATTATACGTTTTGCGGTCTATGATGGCTTCGTGATGATCCGGCACCAGATACATGGTGCGCTGCCCTGTGTTGCGGATGGTTTTGTGGCTGATACAATCCTGCTGGAAGGTTTTCTGCATCAGGACGTCACCTGCGTATTTTTCGTTGGAGAGAATACCTCGTACTGCGGTATGCGTCCATGTTGCGCCGCCGCGGGCATTTGGAATGTGGCGTTCCTCCAAGTCTTTGCGAATCATGTTAAGGCTGTCACCGTGGAGGTACTTCTGGTAGATTTCCCGGACGATCTCTGCTTGTTCCGGAATGATCTGCGGATTACCATCCGGCCCTTTCTCATAGGCATACAAGTTGTGGTAATGGATGGTGGCTTCACCCCGCTGCATGGCGTAGCGCTTGCCTGCTTGGATATTTCCAGAGATGGACTCGCTCTCCGCTTGGGCAAAGGCTCCCATCATGGTCAGCATCAGTTCTGTGGACTCGTCCATGGAGTTGATGTTTTCTTTTTCAAAGTAGACCGCGATGCCCTGCGCCTTCAGCATTCGGACGTAGTTCAGGCAGTCCACCGTATTGCGTGCGAAGCGGGAGACAGACTTGGTGAGTATCAGGTCGATCTTGCCTTGCTTGCACCATTTCATCATCCGCATGAAGTCTGCCCGCTTCTTGGCCGAAGTACCGGTGATACCCTCATCCGCGAAGATGTCGGCTATCGTCCACGACTTGTTCTCCATGATCTTATCGGTGTAGTAGTTTTTCTGCGCCTCGTAGCTGTTGAGCTGATCCTCCTCTTTGGTGGATACCCGACAGTAAGCCGCCACCCTGAGCTGCCTCCGCTCGGCAGGCCCTGTATTTTTTGGCGCGGCGGGTATCACGATCACCTTTGGCTTGTTCTCTCCCACGGTTATGCTCTCCCCTCGATAATCTGGCCGTTTTTCAGTAACAGGCTGGCCTGCCCCTTTTTGACATAGACCTGTGATACGGTGCGTTTCAGCAATTCGGCGTCGATCTCCGCCATCGGCGTGGCAGCGGCAAATAGATGCCGCAGGCGCTGGCTTTCGTACTCACTGCTGCCGATGGCGTTATACTGCATTCCTGCCAGCCGCAGAGCGAGCTCTTTAGCACCGTCCTCATCTACCGGGCTGGTGGCAAGCGCTGCTGAGAATCGCCGCTCCACTTCGGCCAGCTCACCACGGTTGACCGTCTGCGGCTGTGGCTTGATCTGTTCCGGCGCTGCCGCGAGGCTGTTCAGAATGGATAGCACCTGTGATTCCACCGCCACGCTGGGCCTGCCGTTGCACAGACGGCGCAGCGTCTTTTGTGCTTCGGTTATCTGCACCGCAGGCTTAAGCTCTGACCGGCGCTGAGCGGCTTCCTGTAATTCCTCTGCGGGGAGGATGGCTGGGAAGCGGTCTGTGCCAATGTAGCGGCTGTCCTCCAGAATACGGCCCACCATATTCTTGTTCCAGGGCTTGTCCGCGTCGTAGGGCGGGCCTTTTTCTTTCAGGTGGTCAGTGATATCGTTGAAGGATGCCCCGGCCAGATAGCGGGCATAGATGCCTTGCACCGCTTGTGCCTCCTGCGGGTGAATGATTATCTCACCCATGACCATCTTGTACCCGAAGGGCAGCTTCCTGTTGCCCATTACCGCACCGTCCTTTCTATACTCTCCCGCAGTTCCAACCCGTTTTTCAGGCGAAACCGCAGGCTGGTGTTGCTCTCGATGATGACCTTGTCAATAAGCTGACCGAACAGCTCCCCGTCAAAGTCGTGCAGCGTTTCAGGCCCTCTTTTGAGGATGGTGATGAGCTCCTGGGTGCATGGGATGGTATCATCACCGTCTTGGTTGAGTATCCTGCTTTTGGCTTGCTTGGCGGCGCGGAGCTGTTCGGTCAGCTTATTACTCTTGGATATGAAAATGTCAGGATCAACACAGCCGCTTTCTCTCAGAGTGGCCAGCAGTTGATTCTGACTGGTAAGTTCCGCTATTTGTTTGTTCAGTTCAATGACATCCACGCTCCAGAGGAATTTCCGTTCACGGATGGACTGGAGGTTGGTAATGAGGTCAGGCAGGATGTGGCTGCCTTGGTGCTTGAGGTTGTAGTACAGCCGGAGGAAGGCTTGTTGGATCTGAGTTTCGGGGATAGGCAGCAGCGCACACTCATTCTTATCTGCATCGTGCGTCATACAGCACCAGTAAGCACTTCCCTTCTGGTCTTTTCTCCGTAGTGTACTTCCACATTCACGACAACACAGTTTTTTTGCAAACGGGAACTCGGTTTTCCGCTGTTCCTTTGTATACTGCTTTTTCTTCATTCCAAGAAGGATCTGCACCTTCTCAAAATCATCTTTTGTAATGATTGCAGGATGTGTATCAGCCATGTAATATTGCTTTCTCTGACCTGTATTCCGATGTCGCTTTATCGGAAGTGGTCCTGTCGAGTACGTTTTTTGCAGTATAGTATCGCCCATATAGCATTCATTCGTAAGGATATAGGAAATGGCACTTTCGTACCACAGCTTACCTCCCGTCGTTGTATTGAGCTGCTTCACTATCTCTCTGCGGCTGGCGCCCGACAAGTAGCGCTCAAATATAAACCACACTATCTTTGCTTCTTCTGGCACTATCGCAAGCTTTCCATCTTTCAGACAATATCCAAAGCCTGCCGACTGCGGGTTATGCCTCTCACGCTCCATCCGTTTCTGGTAGCTCCAGCGCATATTCCCGGAGATGGACTCGCTCTCACTCTGTGAGAACGCAGCGTACAGGGCGGTCATCAGTTCAGAGGACATCCGTGCGGTATCGATGTTTTCTTTCTCGAAGAAGATTGTCGTGCCGCAGGCTCGGAACTGCCGGATGGCCTCCAGGCACTCTGCCGTATTGCGGGCAAAGCGCGAGATGGACTTGACCAGGATGCGGTCAATGAGTCCGCGTCCGCTGTCGGCCAGCATCCGCTTGAAATCACCCCGCTTCTCCACAGAGGTGCCGGTGATGCCCTCGTCAGCGTAGATATCCACCAACCGCCAGTCCTCATGCTCGGTGATGTACTGCGTGTAGTGGATGTTCTGCGCTGCGAAGGAATTGAGCTGATCCTCCGAGGAAGAGCTGACCCGGCAGTAAGCTGCCACCCGCAGCTTCTGTGCATCCCACTCATGGGTGGCTTCGATTCTGATGACCCGTCGTTCTTTGCCGTTCAGGGCAAGGTTTCCGTTGATCTCTTTCTCTTCCGTGACCGTTCACCTCCTCCTTGTAGCAACATAACATACCACAACCACTGCTGTAAAGCTACTGCTTTTTACAAAGAAGCTCAGAAAGAAATAGGGATCGTCGCGCCGGTCTGCATTGCGATACGCACAGCGACCTGCTCCAGCTCTGCCTTGGGGAAACCGGCTCGTTTCAGTGCAGCCAAAAGATTCAGGATGCCGCAAAAATCAACGTTCTTATCCTGCATATTTTTCTCCTTGTATACGTTTTCTGATGGCACAAACACGGGTGCTGCGGTAAGAGGTAATGGGGTATAGGTAGTAGGTATGTGAGGGGGAGGGAAAGTGCAGCACCCGCGTTTCTGCCATCAGGCAAAGGTCATGGCGGGGCCGCCCCGGTTTCCCGGAACGGCCCACGCCGTTTCTGTCGTTTGTCCAGTCCTATTCGACACTACTTCCCGGACTACTGGGCGGTCAACTGGTCTGCGGCTGGCGCCGCACATGGGAATCTCACCCCTCCGAGGATCTCTCCGAGCTGCACCGATTTTGTGAAGGCATCGCTATGCAGAAGTACCATTGTAGGCAGATGAGGTCATGGCGAGACAGCCTGCCACGGCTGCTTTTGGATGAACGGGTATCGCTTGGCACCTTCCGATCTGGGACCTGCATTGACACGGGGAATTCCCGTGCAGGTGGTCATGGCGCGTTCTCCGCATCGCTGTCCTCTTTCTTACGGAGGCTCATCTGCTGATGTGATCCAGTTGCCGGATATGGCCGAATGGCGTTTTTCAAGGTACAATAGGCCCTTTGTTTGGCTTGAGTAAATTGTACCTTGAAGTCAAAGAAATTTTTATAGCGGGGTAGGTCGAATTGATAGACCTTGTAGGTCGAACTTCTTTACATAGCCTCGAACCCATCAAGCAACTCCCGAATTTGATCGATCAGCTTCTTAGTAGATGGTGACATCCGAGATGTCCCTCTAACCAAAAAATCAACGGAAACATCCAGGAGATTGGCTATATCAAGCGTAAGGTCAATAGAGGCACCTCGCTTGCCGAGTTCAATTCTGCTGAGATGGTCAATGCTGATATTCAGCGCGGATGACATCTGCTCCAGAGTCAAGCTTCTCTTTCTACGAAGATACTTGACCCGCCGTCCGAACGCATATTGGTCAAAGTGCATTTTGCTACCTCCGTTTCGCCATTTGTGAAAAACTCGCAAACGACGGAAACGGCGGGCTACGACAACAGGCTCGGTATGCGCGTAATAAAAAGCGGAGAAAAAGCCATGGATGGCCGCAAAGGGCCATCCATGGCTTTTTCTCCGCTATACAGTGTTGTCTATCCGCATGGTTAGGCGGCCTCTCGAATTTCTCCAGAGGCCAATGCGTTCTGGGGATCCCGCTTCCTATACCAGCGTTCTCTATATCATGGTGCCTCCATTATCCGCCCATCCCGCTACCCAGGTCGTAGCCCAGGTCACAGGTATAACGCCACTCCACCACATCGCCGTCCTTCAGTTGGTAACGGGAGCAACCGTAGTTGGGATACCAGCCGTTGACGTTATACATCCAGCCGGAGAGGCTTCCCACGTCGAACTCATAGAGGTTGTTGATACCTTCCACATATGCGCTGTTGTACATGGGCGTCCAGTTGGACTCCATGTGAATAGCGTTGTCACGGCATACGCGCTGGAGTACATCGAATACGCTCTCGCCCTCGCTGAACTCCACCTCCGTGGCGGGAAAAACAATGCCGTCCTCCGGCACGAGGAACTTCTTGTTCTCCACACACTTGTCCATGTTGTCCAGAATGGTCTCGCAGGAGATGGAGAACGTGCAGGTGTGCGTTACGGTGGTATCCACCGCCGTATCCTGCGGCTCTACCGGATTGGGCTTGCCCTCCGGGACAGGCTCGGTCATGTACTGGTCCTTATCGCCGGTATCCTCCGGCTGTGCCTGTTGCCCACAGGCGGCACAGAGCAGCAGGAGCAGTGCCAGAAGCAATGTGCACAGGGGTTTGGATCGCCGCATATCACTTCACCTCAATATCCGTCATGTCGAACAGGCGTGTCTGGCCCTGCCGGAAGCGGTCGTAGGCGGCCAGTGCGTAGAAGCCCTGCTCGGTAGCCATACCGTCCGATTCCATCTGCTCATCGCTGTGACGGAAGCCGCCGCCCTCGCAGGCAAAGGCGCACAGGCCGTCTAGCGGGGACGCGCCGTTTTTTGCGAAGCGGCTGTCCGCTGCGGGATCAATGCCCAGCGCCGTCAGAGCCACGATGACCTGTGCGCAGGACTCGCTGTTGGCCGCGCCCCAGCTCATGAAGCCGCCATCGGCCTGCTGGGCATCGGACAGATAGGTCAGCGCCGCGTCAACTGCCGTGCTGACGTCTGTCTCCTCCTGATAAGGGGCCAGAGATGTCAGGGCCATGGCGGTCATGTCCACATCGGATTCGTCGCCCATCAACGCCCAGCCGCCGTCGCTGCACTGATAGGAGAGAATCTCCGCCACCAGTCCCTCGCGGGTGGTCTGCTCCTCGCCATCGGCGCACCGGGGAATATCGTAGCCATGGCAGTCCAGCGCGATCAGCGCCCAGATGGGGCCGTTGGTACCCTGTGCCCGCAGATAGGCCATGTCGGTTAGGCCCGCCGTCAGATCAACGCCCGCCACGTTGGCGGCATTATATCCAGCAGCCGTCAGGCCCAAGATGGTGCGGGAGTTCTCGGTGGATTTCGCGTGGTGCAGCCGCACGGAACCTGCCTGCTTGACATAGTCCTCTACCGTCTGCTCATAGCTCTGCGCAGTCTCATCACTGAGAAGCCTCGCACGGCTCAGGCCGATCACCGCCCATTCGCCGCCGATGGAGCCCGCCGTTGGTGCGGTCTGTGCCTGCAAATAGGCGCCGGTTTCCTCATATGCCTCGCGCCAAGTTTCTGTACCGTCCGGCTGGTCGGGCTGAGACGGCGTGCCGCAGGCGGTCAGCAGCATGACCAGTGTCAGCAGCCATACCGGCAGCGATCTTTTCCATACTTTCATATCGGTTTCTCCCTTCTCTTACAGGAACTCCACATATTTCAGGCGCAGCCGCTCCTTCAGACTGGCGCTGTGCCAGGTGCGTTCCCATATCTCGTCCTTCAGGCGCAGCACCTGCCGGCGCTGCAACTCCTCCATGGGCTTACCGCTGAACCGAGCCTCCTGCCACAGCCTGGCCGCCGTCAGGTATTCCTCCCGCAGATCCTCATCCATATAGGACACATAGTCCGCAGGCGGGCAGTTCTTTGCCGCCATGCCGCGGGCGCGCAGCACGTCCATCATGTATCGGAAGATGGCGTCGATGGACGCCGCCGCGTCCGCGCCGAAAAAGCCTTCCTTCCGCTTTTTCGTCCTGCGCCGCTCGAAGATGAGCCAGCCCACCAGCAAACCCACCATGCCCGCCGCCAGCAGGACTGCCAGCGTCAGCAGAATGATTAGCCGGTGCTTGAGCCAGAATTCCCGCAGGGCCTCCGTCACCGGGTTTTCCAGCTCCGCGTCATCCAGATTATCCGCCGTATAGTCCAGCGGCGCCTGTCCCACGAGACCGGAGATATTCTGATACTGCTCCGCCTTTTCCATGGCGGAGAAATAGGTGGGCGTGGCCTCGAAGGGCAGCCAGCCAAGGCCGTCCTGATAGTACTCCACCCATGCGTGAGCGCGGTTCCCACCCACATTCAGCGTCTGGCCGGATTTCATCTGGGCCGCGTCATCCTTGGTCACCAGATAGCCCTCCACATAGCGGGCGGGGATGCCATAGTAGCGGAACATCAGCGCCGCGGCAGTGGCGTAGTGGACGTCATAGCCGCTCTGGGTGCCGTCCAAGAAAGTCAGGGCGAAGTCGCCGCCCGTAATGGGCAGGACATTCTCCTCATAGGTGATGTAGGTGGTCAGATAGAACAGGATGTTCTGCTTGGCCCGCTGGTAATCGAAGTGTACCTGCCCCTCGTCTTTCTGATAGCCGCCCAGCTTCTCCTCCAGAAAACCACGAACATCATCAGGGATGTCCGTATAGTGGTCATAGACGAAGCGGTTATAGGCCGCCTCCGTGTTGAGAAAGGCGTTGGGCTGCTCCGTCTCCTCCAGCAGCGCTGCGGCAAGCCGCTGGTACTGGGTGATAATATTGTCGCTGGCGTGGAAGCTGTAGGAGCGCTGTCCCCGCAGGCCGCTGGCCAGCAGGGTACGGTCGCCGATCTGCGCCGCGTCCAGCACATTGCTGTCCACCAGCAGCTCATAGGGCGCATAGAGATACTTTCCCGATGCGCCGACGTTCTGCACCGTCACGGTGTTATCATAGCCCAGCGCGTCCGGCACACCGGCCTGCGCCGCCGTGGTCAGCTGGCTCTGGGCGTAAAATCCGTCCTGATGCAGCCAGTAGAAGGTATCCGCGGCCTCGCTGAGGGTCTTGCTGTCCAGCGTGCTCCAGCGGCTGTTGGCATACGCCTCGCCCACGAAGCCCCGGAGATAGTAAGAGGTAGGCTGGGTCATGGTGACCTCCAGCATGGTGTCCCCGGAGATCTGCCGGGGGCCGACTTTGGTCATATCGCCCTCCGGAAGTCCCGCGTTGCTGCCGTAGCGCAGGGTATCCACCTGCTCCGCCGCCCAATTCGTGGCAGTGTCCACCACGGCAGGGCGGGCGGCATCCTGATTCCAGCCGCCCAGCACCGTCACGCATACCAGCAGCACCGCCGCCAGCCGCCCCCATGTCCGCAGCGCGGCGGACGAATACTGCTTTCCGCCGCCGAAATGCGCCGCGTACAAAAGGAGTACTGTTAATGCCGCCAGCAGCAGCCACCATACGGAGACCATAGGTGCGAACAGCACCGCCGCCGCGGCCAGAATCACCGCCAGCGGCCAGAACCGCAGACCGCTGGGCTGCCGCACATAGTGGATGCTCCACAGTCCGCAGAGTACGCCCAGCATGCACAGTACCACCGTCAGGCCCGTATTGCCATCCTCCTGCGCCAGAAAGCTGGTATAGTTTCGGGCATGGAGCTGCTGCCACGCTTTCAGCACATCGTCCAGCAGCTGGGCAAGACCGTTGGTCACAGTCCCCAGCAGCACCAGCACCGTCAGCAGGCATGCCGTCATCCACGCGGCGGCAGGCAGCCATGAGAGCCGTGTGCCGTCCATCAGGCACACGGTGGCCGCCGCCAGAACACCCAGCAGTACCGGCCAAAGAAAGAATACCGGCAGGGAGAACAGGGAGATCATCAGTCCCATCAGAGCCGCCGTCAGGAGGGACGCGGCCAGAAGTCCGCGAAAACTGGCATTAAAGCGCAAGATAGATCCCCTCCTTACTCTTCAGCACATTCTCCGATACGGTCAGATGTGCCACCGGTGTACCGGAGGCGGTATACAGCTCCTCTTCCTCCGGACGCAGAGACAGCGCCACCACATGGGCATAGTCCAGTCCCTGCTCCTCTGCCAGACGCTGCGTGACCGTCTGTTCATCCGACTCCGTCTCCGCCGAGAGCAGGCCGGACAGCGCCTGGGTCAGCTCCTCCATGCTGCCGATGGCGCACAGCTGTGGCTCCATGGTCTCGCGATCCAGCCACGCCGCCTGATGGGGCAGTCCCGCCTCGCACAGCGCGGCGGACACGGAGACCACTGCCTCGCCCAGCGCCTCCCGCTCAGCGGCGGAGGGCGCGGTGTCGGCACTGTTGTCCAGCACCAGCAGAATGGAATTGTTCGCCGGCAGGCCCAGCTGCCGCACCATCAGGTGATCTGTCTTTTCCGACAGCTTCCAGTGGATGTTTTTGATCCGGTCGCCGGACAGATACTCCCGCAGGGCAAATGTCTCGCTGGGATCGTCGCCGGGATGGTACATGGAGTATTCGTCGCTGTCCATGTCGGAACTCTGCCGCTCCGATACCGACAGCTCCACCGGATAGATATCCGGCAGCACCAGAGACGGCGCCGACAGATTCGCCGTCTTTTTTGCGCCCACAAGGCCGAACAGGTCAAAGACCCGCAGCTCGGAGAGCGTCAGCGCCAGCTTGCCGCAGCGCGGAGGGTGGAAATCGCAGACCGCCTGCGCCTCACTTTTCCCGCTGACGGGAAAGAGGGCCGTGGAGCATGTCTCCTCGCCGGTCAGCAGATCGCGGCAGCGAACCACCGCCTGCACCCGCAGGCAGCTGAATACGCCGCTGTTGCGTACCGTGACTGTCACCGGCAGTTCCTCACCTTTGCGGCAGGAGATACCGGCTGACAGCTCCGCCGTCAGCTTTTTGCGCAGCATAAATGCGATGATGATCTCCATTACGGCGCAGACCACTGTGCCGATGAGGATGCACGCCGCCATGTTGCCCTTGCCCTGTGCCCATGTCGCCAGCCACAGCAGCAGCCACAGCGCAAAGATGATCTGATTCTTTGCCATCGCTCAGATATGGTCAGGCCGCGCGACCTGCTGCAGCACCTCTGCCAGCACGTCTTTGGCGGTGGTCTCGGCGATCCTGGCCTTGGGGGACAGGATGAGACGGTGGGCGCATACATCCGCGAAGATATAGGCCACATCGTCCGGCAGCACATAGTCGCGGCCCTCCATGAAGGCCCGGCTCTTGCACATGCGGCATACTGCCAGCGCACCGCGGGGGCTGACGCCCAGCACCACCAGCGGGTGGCTGCGGCTGGCCTCCGCCAGGCTGGTGACATATTCCAGCATGGCGTCCGCCATATGTACCTGCCGGGCCTGCGCCTGCATGGTCAGCAGGTCAAGACCGGAGGACACGGTAGCCACCTCCTCCAGCGGATCGCCGGTCTGGCGGTCCCGGAGGATGTTCACTTGACTTGCAAAATCGGGATATCCCATCTCCAGCCGCACCATGAAGCGGTCCAGCTGTGCCTGAGGCAGCAGCTGCGTACCGGCAGAGCCCACCGGGTTCTGGGTGGCAATGACCACAAAGGGATCCGGCAGCTTGTGAGTCTGGCCGTCCACGGTGACCTGGCGCTCCTCCATCACCTCCAGCAGCGCCGACTGGGTCTTGCTGGATGTGCGGTTAATCTCGTCGGCCAGCAGCAGGTTGGTCATGACTGCGCCGGGCTGATAGACAAAGCTGCCGCTCTCCTTATGGTACATGGAGAAACCCACGATGTCCGAGGGCAGCACATCCGGCGTGAACTGGATACGCCCGTACTGCAAACCCAGCGCACGGCTGAAGGCCAGTGCGGTGGTGGTCTTTCCGGTGCCGGGCACGTCGTCCAGCAGCACATGGCCGCGGGAGAGGACCGTCATCATGATCTTTTCCAGCACATCGTCCTTACCGGCGATGACCTTTTTCACTTCATGCAGGATCTTTTCTACGCTGGTATTCATCTGCTTTTCTCCTCTTACCATTCTTTATAGTAGTTGCCGCTGGAAACGCCGTAGCTGCCGCTGGCGCTGGTAAAGCCGCCGATGTCCTTGCCCAGAGCCAGCGTGTAGCGGACGCGGATCACGCTGCCGTCTTGGGGCTTGCAGACGTTCATGCCGTAGCCGGGATAGCTGCCGTTATAGGAATACATCCAGCCCGACCAGCGGTAGAAGTCAAATTCACCCAGACTGTCCATGGAGAAGGGTTGGGGATCCAGTCCCGCACCGTTCTCGTCCATGCCGTCGGCCATGATCAGCTCCATCAGTTCGGAATCGATGAAAAAGCCGCTGCAAATGCCGCTGCGCTGGATGGCGGACAGATAGCTGCCGCTGCCACTGATCCCGTAGCCGTTCTCCGTCAGCACCTTTTCCACGATGGACCAGGCGTCCGTGCCGCCCGGCACCGTTACCGCCGTGGGATACACCAGATAACCCAGACCCACGGTGGTGGCCTCTACGCTGACGGTGACGGTGATGTCGCCGTTTTCGTAGTATACCGTCCAGCTGCGGGTGGCGGAATAGCCGTCCGCGTCCGTGGCGGTGATGGTGATAGTATTGGCACCCTCGTTGGAGAGATAGGTGGAATAGCCGAACTTACTTCCGGACTGGCTCACCGGCGCAGGCACCACCATACCGTTCACTGACACGGTGTAGTTGCTGGAGTAGAGCTGCTTACCGGTATAGCTGTGGCCATCCACCAGCAAGATGACATCCGGGTTCTTCAGTGTCAGGCCATCCGTCAGGCCGATGATGGTACCGTCCATTTCGATCTCGGGCGCAATCGTAGGCTGACGATCCTCCGGAGTACCCTCCGCGCCGCGCTGGAAGTGCAGCTGGTATTTATAGGTCTTGCTCCGGCCCGCGGAATCCTTGTAGTCGATGCACAGATTCCGCCCCTCGCGGCCCATCTGCACGGTATACCAGCCGTCACTCTCCTGTGTCAGAGAAGTGGTCCCGGTGCTGTCACTGACACTGACGCGGTCGATGGACTCCTTACCGGTGCTCTGGATCAACTGTAGTCTAAACCGGTGCTGCTCACTATCCACTGTCACCTGCTCAAATTTAGAGCTGGACTGCACCGTGTTGTCATCAATAACCGGTACTCTTGAGGATAGATTATAGGTTATGATCCGGAAGGCATTGGCGTTGTATGTGATGGTATAGGTCACATCGGCGGAGGATGACTGATAGCTCGCCTTGATGCGGATGCGGTTTTCGCCGGAGTTCAGCTGGGCGGTGTAGGTATCGCCGATACCTGTCAGCGTCCTTCCGTTCAGCGTTACGGACTGCACGGGGTACTCATTGCCGTCCTGCACCATACTGGCGGTAAAGGTCAGTTCACCATCTGTAACAGTTGCCAGCTCGTTCAGGGGTTTATTGTCTGACACCCGCTTGGCAACGATGATCAGCTCTCCTGCCTGTGCGTAATAAACCGTGTAGCTCTTGGACGCGCAAACAGTGCTGCCATCCGCCTCTCGGTAATTTACGCTGACCGTAATGGTATTGGCCCCTGTTGCCAGGCGTACATTCATATAGCGGCTGTTGGCCGGGAATAGATATTCCTTCCCATTCACCGTCACGGACAAGCCGGTGACCTCCAGGGTGGTCAGCTGGCGAATCGAGAAACCATAAGTTTCTTTTTCCACCGTCGAACCGTCGATGATACTGGTCTTAAAATAGGCCGCGGGATCTTTGACCTCCGGGACAGTGATGGCGTCAGTGGGGGTGCGGTCAGGGATCTGCCCACCGGATCCGCCGCCATTATCCACAATATCCAAGATATCATCGATATTGCCCCGCCCCCCTGATGTTGTACCGTCGCCGGGGGAGGGAGTATCCTCATCAGGCGTTTGGGGATCCTGCCGGTCGTCCTCCGGTGTCTGATCCGGCTCGGTCTGCTGATCCTCCGGCGTGTCCGACTCATCCGGTGTATCCGGTTCGTCTGGCGTATCATTTTCCTGATCCTCGCCGTCATTGGCGCTGTCCATGCCCGCGATGCGGTCGCCGTCATACAGCACCTCACCCTGCGAGAGCAGCATACGGGACGCCGCGTGGGCCTCCTCCTGGGGTGCGTGGCCGATTTGCAGCTGCGTCACACACAGCGCCGTGGCCAGACAAAGAAGCAGGGCAACAGCGGTCTGTATGACGCTTCCCAGCCTTTTTTTCATGTTTCACGCTCCTCCTGTAAACGCCACAGGAAGGGGGCGGTGTTTCACCTCCCCCTTCTTGCGGGTATTACGTTTCTTTCTTCTGTTTGGCACGCCGCATGGCGATAAACCAGCGGATCACAAAGGTAATAACGCCTGCCGCCGCCAGAATACCCAGGCTGATCCAGATGATGCTCCAATCGAAGGGCGTGTCCTCCGTCTGTACCTCATCCGGTACCACCAGCTGGTCGGTCGGTACCTTCTCGCCGTTTGCATCGGTGGTCTGCTCCAGCAGTTCCTTATAGCGGGCAGAGGCATCCTGTAACTGCTGCACCAGCTTGGCGTCCACCAACTTCTTCTGCGTGGCCGTCAGCTTGTTATAGGCCTCGGTGGCCTTCTGGATGGCGTCATAGCTGTCCTTTGTCACCGTGCCGATTGCACGGATCAGATCCTCTGTCGCCTTGGCTGCCGCGTAATTCGTCTCGTAGGTCTGATAGGCAGCCGCCGCAGCCTGCAAGTCGGCGTAATTGGTCACCATCTGCTTCTGCTCCGCCGTCAGCTTATTGTAGGCGTCCTGCGCGGTCTGGATCTTCTTTTTGACCGCATCGGCCTCCGTTCTGGTCATGACCTCGTTCACCTTGCCGATGCTCTTGATAAGCTCCATGACATTCTTGGCTGCCGCATAGTTCTGCTCATAAGCCTTATAGGCGGTATCCGCAGCCTGCAAAGCCGTATAGCTGGTCACCAGTTTTTTCTGATCAGCCGACAGGTTGCCGTAGGCAGTCTGAGCGCGCTGGATCTTCGACTTTACCTGGGCCGCTTCCTGCTCGGTCATAACGGTCTTGACTGTGCCGACAGACTTGATCAGCTCCATCACGACCCCGGCGCAGTAGCCGTTCAGTGCCTTGGCCGCGCCGTCCTTGTCCACGCTGGTCTCCAGCTCCTTGCAGGCAGTCGCGGCCAGACTGTTCAGCGGTGTTTTCAGATCATTGTACTTACTCTGATCCTCGCTGCTCCACTTGTTCAGGCTCTCCACGGCCTTTGTGTAAACGGCCAGCAGTTCCTTGGCCGCGGCGCAGTTTGCCACCTGAGCCTTCTCCAGCAGGGCTTTCTGTTCCTCGGTCAGACCGCTGATGGCAGCAGATGCCTGCTCGATTACCTGAGAGAGCTTGTTCAGCTCACCCAGCGTGGTCTTGCCTGCGGTGAAGTTAAGCTTCTCCAGCAGGAGACGTGCCACACCGGCAGAATAGTCGTTCAACACCTTGGTCATGCCGGCGGCACTTGTGCAGCCTTCCAGCTTTGTACGGGTCTCCGCCGCCAGCTTGCCGAGCTCGGTTTTCACTGCGGAATATTTGTTCTTATCGCTGGTTTCCCACTGCTTCAGCGATTCAAGATCACGCTCATAGGTGGCCAGCAGGTTCTGCGCATCCGTCAGCTTTTTGCCGTTGACCAGATGCTCCTTCTGCGCCGCGGTCAGCTCCTTGTAGGCCGCCGTTACCTCCGGCAGCGTGACGGAAAGCTCCTTCATGGTCACGCCGGTCTTGACCCGTG
>ERZ773147.175-NODE-175-length-78591-cov-7.530266_pt1 | contig 78591 bp, 67 predicted proteins | sample MGYA00580851_ERZ773147 | MGnify/ENA primary metagenome ERZ773147 (study PRJEB29015, sample SAMEA2737818) | human gut metagenome | biome: human gut; feature: human-associated habitat; material: faeces | place: China | collected 2012 ... | reverse complement strand
GAAGTATATGCATATTGTAACCTGCATGGATTATGGAAATGCTAAAAGCATTTATGCATATTTAAGGTTACAGAACAACACAAATATAACAGTAACAAATATAGGAAATTCATGAGAAATGCATTTGCCTATTATGAATAGTATTGAACAGGTTCATAAAACAAATAAAACTGAAAGTAGGATTAATTTATGTATGAAATGAAACCAGAATATTATATCGGTATAGATATGATAGACGAAGAACACAAGCAGTTATTTAAATATGCAGATGAGGCATATGAACTGCTTCATGATGAGTTTACACCGGATAAATATGATAGGATTGATATAATATTAGAAAATCTCCGAAATTATACAGTAAAACACTTTAGTGATGAAGAGCAGTATATGGAATCTATTAATTATAAGAAGATATTTACACAGAAAATTCAACATCAGGAATTTATACATAAACTTGATGAATTTATGGAACATCACAATGATGAGGTAGAAGATCAAGATGAACAGATTATGGGAATTTTAAAATATCTCACAGAGTGGTTAGTTAATCACATTCTGTATGTCGATGGTCAAATTCCAAAAGGCTGATATAGTAAGAAAGGCTGTTATTTTTCAGAGTAGCAGCTTTTTTTATTTTGAATATAAAATATGACACATACACTTGACAATATGCATACGTAGAAGAAACGCATCAAGTGCTTGCTAAGCGAAACTTTGTGCTGGCAGTAAGAGGAGGTATCTTTGGTGATAAACCAACTGCTTACTATGACTTTGGAGAGTAGAAAGCGACAAGATAGTTGTTTATTGGATGAAATAGGACATTTCTTCCCCAAAACAGTATGTTTATGGTATACTAGCTATTAGTAATGCGATTTCAACCGACATTACATATTATGATGAAAAATTAATACAAAGGACTATTCTTTCACAGCTTATGATGCAGGTGCAGGGCAGTGCTACCCGGGTAAATGGCGAAGGTACCTATACGGACAGCAGAGACCATGGTAAACAGTTTTCAGTGGGCAGATTAGGTAACTTTGACAAGAGCGAGGAAACGGAAAATGACGGAAAGTAAAATACTTCTGGTATTAGATAAAAAAGATTATGAGGATGGCATGCCGGTATTTGAAAGAAAGTGCGTCCGGGCAATCATAAAAAAGAATGGAAAAATTGCAGTCCAGCGCGGCAGGGCAGGGGACTGCAAAATATTAGGCGGCGGCATGGATGGTGAGGAAGATTTTGAAACGGCACTTTCCAGAGAAGTATTAGAAGAGGGCGGCTTGATATTATGCCCGGGAAGTATGCAGCTGTTGGGCGAGATAGAAGAAAAACGCCGTGATTTATTTGAAACAGATAAAATATATCACTGTCACACCTATTTCTTTGCCTGTGCAGTTGAGGAGAGAACAACAGAACCGCATATGACAGAAAGCGAGAAGGCAAAAGGCTATCATCTGGAATGGATGACACCGGAAGAGATTGTAAAAGCAAATGAGCCATTTTCGAAGGAACCGTGGATATATCGCGATACTGCATTTGTCAAAATGATGATGGAGGGAAATTTATGAACACAGGATATGAGGGAATCCTGCAATTTCGGGGAAAGTGGAGAGATTATCAGGAAAGAGTACTCTTACATGCGCAGCAGTATTTGAAGGATGGAAAGATACATATTGTGGCAGCGCCGGGTTCCGGCAAGACTACACTTGGAATAGAACTGATTCGGAGGCTGGGAGCACCCTGCCTTATTTTTTCACCCAGCATTACCATCCGTCAGCAATGGCTGATGCGTATACAGGAGGGCTTCTTAACCGAAGAGGCAGATCCGCAGGAAATATTATCCAATGATTTAAAACAGATGAAGCAGATGACTGCAACGACTTATCAGGCACTGTACAGTGCCATGAAGCGGGAGCAGGGCACACTGGAAGAGGACAGCGGGGAAGCGGCAGAGGAAGATGCAGCAGCCAGTGAAGCGGTGGATGGAGTAGATGCGGCAGACAGTAAAGTGGCAGCCGGCGGAGTGACAGAAGAAGCAGATGGAGAGAAGGAAACGGAGCAGGTTGACTACCGGGATTTCGATATTTTTAAGGCAGTGAAGGAAGCCGGTATTACAACAATTTGTCTGGATGAGGCACATCACCTTCGTAGTGAGTGGTGGAAGGCACTGGAGACTTTCTTAGACAAGCTGCCGGATGTGAAAATCATTGCATTGACAGCAACACCGCCATATGACAGCACACCGGCACAGTGGAAGCGTTATATCGATATGTGCGGACCGATTGATGAAGAAATCTTTACGCCGGAACTGGTAAGAGAAGGAAGCCTCTGTCCGCATCAGGACTACGTTTATTTTAACTGGCCGACAAGAGAAGAGGAAGCATATGTCAGGGAACATCAGAAGCGGATGCAGATGCAGGTGCAGAAAATGATGGCAGATGAGACATTGCGAAGAATCGTATCTTCCCATCAGGGGCTTATGCATCCGGAAGAATACAGTGAGCGGTTCTTAGATAAACCGGAGTATTTTACAGCGCTGCTGGTATACTGCCAGGCAAAAGGGATTCCATTTTCCGGTTATTTAAGGAAGCTCATCGGAACAAAGGGAAAGCTGCCGGGAATGGATGCACACTGGATGGAAGTGTTATTGCAGGGTGTTTTTTATGAGGACAGAGAGTCCTATACCATGATGGAAGCAGAGCGGGAAAGCCTGCTGCAGGAATTAAAAGAGGCAGGAGCCATCTACCGGAACAAGGTTGCACTGCGGGATAATGAAGCCATTAAAAAGGTACTTATGAAAAGCCAGGGAAAGATGGAGAGCATCCGTACCATTGTGCAGGCTGAGTATGAGGCACTGGGAAATGATTTACGCCTTCTGGTTCTCTGCGATTATATTAAGAAAGACAAATTGCCGGAGATTGGAAGTAAAGATACACTGGTAACAGAGCTTGGTGCAGTGCCGATTTTTGAATATTTAAGGCGGCAGAACATGACTGGAATCCGGCTGGGTGTACTGAGCGGAACAGTGATAATCGTTCCAATGGCAGTGGAAGCAAAACTGCCGGAATTGCTGGCACAGTATGGCTGCAGCGGAACGTTAAATCCACTGGGAGATACCGGATACGGACAGCTTATGATAAAAGGAAAGAGTACCCACACCGTAGCTGTTGTGACGGAGTTATTCCGCCAGGGAGAGATTCATACACTGATTGGAACCAAGTCATTGCTGGGAGAAGGCTGGGATGCACCGTGCATCAATTCCCTGATACTGGCAACTTATGTAGGGTCTTTTATGCTGAGTAACCAGATGCGTGGAAGAGCAATCCGTACCGACAGAGAGCAGCCGGATAAGACCGGAAACATCTGGCATCTTGCCTGCATTTTTCCAAAAGAGCAGGGACAGCAGAGTAATACCGATGCAGAGGGCGATTATGAAATGCTGGAACGCCGGTTTGAATCATTTTTAGGAGTATCCTGCAGGGAAGATGTAATCGAAAGCGGAATCGGTCGGCTGGACATTCCAAAGATAACATCAAAATATGAGGTAGATAAAGCAAACCGCATGATGCTTGAGCGTGCAAAGGACAGAAATGCATTGAGGCAGCGATGGAACCAGTCCTTACAGGAAGTGCGAAATCAGATGGAAATAGAACAGATAGATGAAATTGCAGCAAAAGAAATAGAAACCGGATATATCTTTATTAATGCGGTCTGTATAGAAATCATACAGGTGATACTTGCAATACTCTTAATGAGTGGAAGAATGATGGCACAGAAGCTTGGTAATCATCCGGCTTTCCTGTTACTTGGAATTGCGCTGTTAGCTGCATTTGCCGGAATTGTCTATCAGGGGATACGTCTGTTTAAATTCAGCACCCCGGCAAGACGGATGAAACAGCTTAGCGAAGCAATGCTAGATGCATTGAGGGAATGCGGGGAATTAGAGGATGGTGCCCATTGCAGGACAGAAGTAGAATCCTTTAACGGACTTGTGGTAGGTACCTGGCTTAAAGGTGGAACCACCAGAGATAAGACAACCTATTCTGCCTGCATGGAAGAATTGTGGGGTGTTATTGATAATCCAAGGTATCTTCTTATCCGGGAAAAAATCTTTGGCACATCAAGAGAGTGTTACAGTGTCCCGGAAATATTCGGAAGACAAAAGGAGCGTGCCCTGATTTTTGAAAAGCATATGAAAAGGGCTCTTGGACCATACCATGTGGTATATACAAGAACCCCGGAAGGACGAAAATTATTATTAAAAGAGCGGACACGCTCCTTTGTAAATCAAAACCAGAGCCTTTTGCAGGGAAAGAAAATTGCAAAAGGATATTAAGAATAATAAGAATTTTCAATTTTGGGATATTTTTTATTTACTCCAAAGAAAAAGAGGAGCAGTCCTGCAACCAGTAGTCCGGCACCAACAAAGAACCACAGGAAGAAGAACGGAACGGTATCTGCTTTATACATAAACCAGTCCGGGGAGAAGGTTCCCCAGATGTTAAAGAGGATATGGAAAAGCATGGAAGGATAAATGCTGCGGCTTTTCTCGCAGATAAATCCAAGAACAATTCCTACCACAAAAGCATAAACACCCTGAATCATATTCATATGGAACACACCAAAGAGCAGTGCCTGCAAGAGGTTAGCAACCCAGAAAGGCATTGCTCTTTTGGCATATTTCAAAGTCAGTCCACGGAAAATCAGTTCTTCACAGACAGGTCCAATCAGAACGGAATAGAGAACCAGAATCAGGGAAGGCTTATCCAGTCCCACCGATTCTACCAGGTTAGTGTAATATTCCAGCCAGTGCGGGTTAATGGCTGCAGTAAAAGATACAATGTAATTGGTAATATACTGTAATCCTACTGCAGTAATAAGAATGCCGAAGATAACCGGAATATTAAATGGTTTCCGTACATTTTCCGGTTCTGTCTGCCGGAACTTTTTATAATACCAGCAGGCAAATACCACAAGGGCAACAGTACCGTAGGCTGCACTGACACCGGCATTAAAATTGGCGGTGGAAATAATATTTAAAAATGCATCCATACAGTCATCGATAGAAGTTGCCCCTTTGGTATAAAAACCACCCAGCAGGGCAAGCCCTACTGCCGGAATGGAGATAAGCTGCTGCAGGCCAAATGCCAGCAGAGCCGGAAGAAAACAGAACATAATTCTGCCAAATCGCTTCATGAAAAAACCTCCTCAAGTATCATCACTTTTCTTGGCACATTATAACAATTATGAAGCGAATATGCAAACTACTGAGGTACCGCCTGTTTAAAAATACATGGAAAAATGTATTTTTAAATGCAGACAAATACTCTCCGGGTACTTGTGAAATAGGCGGAATCATGCTATACTAGGCGTTATGTTGATATATTTTATGATGCTGTATGAAATATAAATTCACATAATTATAATCAGAGGAGGAATAAATATGAAGAACATGAAGAAATTTGCAGCACTTTTATTAACTGCAGCAATGACAGTAGCAATGGTAGGATGTGGCTCATCTGTAGCTGCAAACACAGTAAATTCCAAGGATGACATTCCGGGAAAGAAAATCGGTGTTCAGCTTGGAACAACCGGAGATGCCGATGCAACAGCATACGAGGACGAAGGAAGCACCGTAGAGCGTTACAACAAAGGTTCTGATGCAATCCAGGCATTAAAGACCGGTAAGATCGACTGTGTAATCATCGACAAGCAGCCTGCAGAGGCATTTGTTGAGAAGAATGATGACTTGAAAATCTTAGATGATACCTTTGATGCAGAGGAATATGCAATCTGTATCGCAAAAGATAACACAGATTTAACAGACGAATTCAACAAAGCAATCGAAGAGTTAAAAGCAGACGGAACAATCGATACTATCATCAGCAACTATATTGGTGATGAAACAGGAGAGCATCCATATGAGACTCCGGAGGGAACAGAATATCCAAACGGAAAACTTACCATGGCAACCAATGCGCAGTTTGAGCCATACGAATATTATGATGGTGACAACGTAGTTGGTATCGATGCAGATATCGCAAAAGCAATCTGTGACAAGCTTGGCTATGATTTAGAGATTGAAGATATGGAATTTGATGCAATCATCGCAGCAGTATCTTCCGGTAAAGCAGATTTTGGTGCAGCAGGAATGACTGTAACAGAAGACCGTCTTAAGAACATTGACTTTACAGATACTTATGCAACAGCAAGCCAGGTTATTGTAGTAAGAAATAAATAATCGGTATAGGAGGAAAGACCTTGAGCGATTTTTTAAGCAGCTTTCAACAGGATTTTATAGAGAAAGACAGATATCTTTATCTGTTACGTGGCCTTGGCAATACACTGCTTATTGCAGTGCTTGCAGTACTTCTGGGTATTGTGGTTGGATTTTTAGTCGCAATTATCCGTTCCACCCATGATAAACATGGTGGATTAAATGTTTTGAATTTTATATGTAAAGTGTATCTTACCATATGGCGTGGAACCCCTACGATGGTACAGCTTTTGATTATGTACTATATTATTCTGGTTGCACTCGATAATAAGATTGCAGTGGCTGTAATCGCTTTTGGTTTGAATTCGGCTGCCTATGTGGCAGAGATTGTACGTTCCGGAATCATGTCTGTAGACGAAGGACAGTTTGAAGCTGGACGAAGCCTCGGACTGAATTATTCGCAGACCATGCGTCTGATTATTCTGCCACAGGCATTTAAGAATGTACTTCCGGCACTGGCAAATGAGTTTATTACCTTACTGAAAGAGACTTCCATCAGTGGATATATTGCAATCCCGGATTTGACAAAGGGTGGCGATATCATCCGTAGCCAGACCTATGACCCGTTCTTACCATTGTTCGGTGTTGCAATTATCTACCTGATAATCGTTATGATTTTAACGGCTGGTGTACATAAACTGGAAACGAGGTTGAGAACAAATGAGCGATAAGAAGGTATTGATTGAAGTAAAGGATTTGTGTAAATCCTTTGGAAATGTAAATGTATTAAATGGTATCTCCACAGAAATCGCCCAGGGAGAGGTAGTAGCCATCATCGGACCATCCGGTTGTGGTAAATCCACATTCTTACGTTCCTTAAATCTTTTAGAGGAGCCGACTTCCGGTGTGATTACTTTTGAAGGAACAGATATCACGGATAAATCCGTAGACATCAACAAGATGCGTCAGAAGATTGGAATGGTATTCCAGCAGTTCAATCTGTTTCCAAATTATACCGTAAAAGGAAATATCATGCTGGCACCGGTTCAGACCGGACTTATGAATAAGGAAGAGGCATCTAAGCGTGCGGACGAGCTTTTGATGAGAGTCGGACTGTCTGATAAAGCAGATACCTATCCGGCAATGCTTTCCGGTGGACAGAAACAGCGTATTGCAATTGCAAGAGCACTGGCAATGAATCCGGATGTCATGTTATTTGACGAGCCGACTTCCGCACTGGATCCGGAAATGGTAGGAGAAGTTCTTGAAATTATGAAAGAACTGGCACAGGACGGAATGACTATGGTAGTGGTAACGCACGAAATGGGATTTGCAAGAGAAGTGGCAAGCCGTGTCATGTTTATCAATGAAGGACAGATTCAGGAAGAGAATACACCGGCAGAATTCTTCGCCAATCCACAGAATCCGCGTCTTTGCGACTTCCTTTCCAAAGTATTGTAGCGAAAGAACAGATAAAACGGAAAAAATAGTTGATAAAAAGTTTTCATAAGCTATTGCAATCAGAAAAGAAATAGTCTATGATAAAACCGTTATATGACTGACGGATAAGTGGAAAAACCACATGAAGTATAACGAAAACGAGCCGACCGTCTGGGCGATGAACCTGGAGGACTGGCTCGTTTTCTTTTGTATGTTATTTTGAACACCAAAAGATATTGACAAAAAAATAACGGTCAGTATATACTAACTACAGTTAAACAAGACTAATTCAAACCAATGAATAAAAAGTCTGTTGACAGTAAATTTAGTAACCATTCAGTGTTCATACTGAATACATTTTTTTAGGAGGATATCGTAATGATTGAAATGAAAGAGTGGGATGGATTCGAAGGACGTCTCTGGAAAGAAGAAATCAATGTTCGTCAGTTCATTCAGGACAACTACACTCCATATGATGGAGATGAGAGCTTTTTAGCTGAGCCGACAGATGCAACCAACAAGCTATGGGGGGCACTTCAGAAATTACAGAAAGAAGAGCGTGCCAAGGGCGGCGTTCTTGATATGGAGACAGAGGTTGTAACCGGAATTACAGCTTATGGTCCGGGATATATCGATGAAAGCTTAAAAGATTTAGAGCAGGTAGTTGGTCTTCAGACTGACAAACCATTAAAGAGAGCTTTCATGCCATATGGTGGAATCAAGATGGCTGTTCAGGCATGTGAGACCTACGGTTATGAAGTAAATGATAAATTAAAAGAAATTTTCACCAAGTATCATAAGACACACAATACAGCAGTATTTGATGCTTATACACCGGAAATGATGAAGGTTCGTCATGCTAAGATTTTAACAGGTCTTCCGGATACCTACGGTCGTGGACGTATTGTAGGTGATTACCGTCGTGTAGCTTTATACGGACTGGATCACTTAATCGCTGAGAAGAAGAAAGATAAAGCAAACTGCGGATGCGGACAGATGACAGATGATGTAATCCGTTTAAGAGAAGAAATCGCAGAGCAGATTAAATGTCTGGAAGATATGAAGAAGCTGGCTGAGATTTACGGATATGACATTTCCAGACCTGCAACCAATGCAAAAGAGGCTGTTCAGTGGTTATACTTCGGATACCTTGCAGCAATCAAGACACAGAACGGTGCAGCAATGTCAGTAGGACGTGTTTCTACTTTCCTTGATATTTATATTAAGAGAGATATGGATAAGGGAATTCTTACCGAGCAGCAGGCTCAGGAGCTGATTGACCATTTCACAATGAAACTTCGTATGGTTAAATTTGCACGTATTCCTTCTTATAATCAGTTATTCTCCGGTGACCCTGTATGGGCAACCCTTGATGTAGCAGGAACAGGTGTAGACGGACGTTCCATGGTAACCAGGACAGACTTCCGTTTCCTTCATACTTTAGAGAATATGGGACCGGCACCAGAACCAAACCTTACTGTATTCTATTCATCCAGACTGCCACAGACCTTCCGTGATTATGCAGCACGTATCTCGATTGAAACAAGCTCAATCCAGTATGAGAACGATGATGCAATGAAACCGGTATGGGGCGATGATTACGCAATCTGCTGCTGTGTATCTGCTACACAGACAGGTAAAGAGATGCAGTTCTTCGGCGCTCGTGCAAACCTTGCAAAATGTCTGCTTTACGCAATCAACGGTGGTGTTGATGAGAAATCAGGCGAGCAGGTAGGACCAAACTACGCACCAATTACAGCTGAATATCTTGACTATGATGAAGTAATGACAAAATATGACAAGATGATGGACTGGTTAGTAGACATCTATGTAAATACACTGAACCTGATTCAGTATATGCATGATAAATATTACTATGAAGCAGCAGAGCTTTCTCTGATGGATACCGACTTAAAGAGAACCTTTGCAACCGGTATTGCAGGATTTTCACATGTTATCGATTCTCTTTCTGCAATCAAATATGCAAAAGTAAAAGTCGTACGTGATGAGAACGGACTTGCAAAAGACTTCGAAATCGAAGGAGACTTCCCGAAATACGGAAATGATGATGACCGTGCCGATGAAATCGGAGTATGGCTGCTTAAGACTTTCATGGATAAATTAAAGAAACATCATACTTATCGTGATTCTGAGCCTACAACTTCTATCCTTACCATTACTTCTAACGTAGTATATGGTAAAGCAACCGGAGCTATGCCGGATGGACGTAAAGCCGGCGAACCGCTTTCACCGGGAGCTAACCCATCTTACGGTGCAGAGCAGAACGGACTTTTAGCTTCCTTAAACTCTCTGACCAAGCTTCCATATGAGTGGGCATTGGATGGTATTTCCAATACACAGACCATCAATCCTGGCGCACTTGGAAACAACGAGCAGGAAAGAATCGATAATCTTGTAAATGTAATGGACGGATACTTTGACCAGGGTGCTCATCATCTGAATGTCAATGTATTTGGCAAAGAAAAGCTTATTGATGCAATGGAGCATCCGGAGAAAGAAGAGTATGCAAACTTCACAATCCGTGTATCCGGCTATGCAGTTAAGTTCATCGACCTGACAAAAGAGCAGCAGCTTGATGTTATTGCCCGTACCTGTCATGAGCGTATGTAATTTAAGACAGTAACCGAACTGCGGGGAGCATACGATTTTTCCGCGATTCAGGTAAAGCAGAATGTGCAGGCTTAATGAAAAAAGCCTGTACATTTTTATCGTAGGTTGTTAAGCAGCCGTAAGTATTTTGGTGTATAGGAGGCAATATGAGTGAAATAAAAGGACGCATCCATTCCGTAGAAAGCTTTGGCTCGGCAGACGGGCCGGGTGTAAGATATATTGTATTTTTAAAAGGCTGTAACATGAGATGTCAGTACTGCCATAACCCGGATACCTGGGCAAAAGATGGCGGAGAGCTGATGACACCGGAAGAAGTGTTAAAAAAAGCACTTCGCTATAAAACATATTGGAAAGAAAAGGGCGGAATCACCGTAAGCGGTGGAGAGGCTCTTTTACAGATAGATTTCGTAACAGAACTGTTCCGGCTGGCAAAAGAAAAAGGGGTAAATACCTGTCTCGATACCTCCGGCAATCCATTTTCCATGGAAGAACCATTTAAAAGTAAATTTGATGAGCTGATGAAATATACAGACCTCTTTATGTTAGACATTAAGCATATGGATGATGCAGCACACCGGAAACTCACCGGACAGACGAATCAGAATATTTTGGAAATGGCAGCTTATTTATCAGACCATGGCAAAGCAATGTGGATCCGCCATGTGCTGGTGCCGGGTATTACAACAGAAGAGGATGAGCTTCACCGCTTAAGAAGTTTTCTTGATACCCTTAAGACAGTAGAGCGGGTGGAAGTGCTGCCATATCATACCTTAGGCGTCTTTAAATGGAAGGAACTTGGAATTCCATACCAGTTAGAAGGCGTAGACCCGCCTACAAAGGAGCAGATAGACCGGGCAAAAGAGATTCTTGGGGCACTGTAAAATAGATAAGCAGCATTACAGGAAAATAAAAAAGTAATGCTGCTTTTTAGATTCTGACGATAATGCGGGTAAGGTATTCACTTTGTTTATCCGTCATGGTAGCGTTAATCAATTCTTCTTCATAGAATCTGCCATCGGATGAAGTAATCTGGTGCTGCTTCATGTAGCTGCGCAGCCTGTCATAGGCAAGTGAAATATCATCCCAGTCTCCCAGGTGATAGGCGGCGAGACATTTAGAAGCCGGAAGAATCCGGTAAGGCATTTTCTTGGGAGGGGTCTGCATGGCAAGGCATACCTCGTGATAAAGATTGTGGGCACCCCGGGCAAGGTCACGCTCCATCTGGATATAAAGCACTGTAAAACCGGTAGTTTCCTTGCTTTCATAATAGGAGTTCAGAAGCTCACTGGCTTTTACGGAGATGGTCTTATCATCGGAAGAACTGATAGGGTGTGCTGCAATATAAAATCCTGGCAGAGAGACTTCTTCAATGATATCCGGATTTGTAGTCAGGCTGGTTTTAATTCGTTTCTGCTGTCTTTGAATCCACTTCTGCTTTTCTTTTAATGTAAGAATCTGCTGCTCGATGACAGCGTTTTCTTTCGTAAGAAGTGTGGCATAATTTTCCGGGCTTCGGTGTTCCATGTATTCTTTAATTTCCGGCAGAGGCATGCCAAGTTCCCGCAGCGTGATAATGGCATCTAACACATCCATCTGGCGGACGGTGTAGTAGCGGTAGTCATTGTCCCCTCTTGCTTCGGGTGAAAAAATACCAAGCTGGTCGTAGTGAAACAGTGTATTCTTTGTAGTGCCCATCATCCTGGCAACTTCTCCGGTGGTCAGATATTCATTTCTACTCATTAAAAAAATCTCCTTGACTATATGGTTACCATATAGTTTATGATAGCAAATAGTGATTCATAAGACAAGGAGGTTATCATGTCGAATTCATTAAATCAGAACTTTAAAACATTATCCTTATTGAAATTTGCATTGCCATCTATGATTATGATGGTATTTATGTCATTGTATACAATCATAGATGGAATCTTTGTGTCAAGACTGGTAGGAGAAAGCGCTCTTTCTGCAGTCAATATTGTATGGCCGGTTATTTGTATTCTCATTGCAATCGGCGTTATGTTAGCAACCGGTGGAAGTGCAGTGGTAGCAAGAAAAATGGGTGAGGGAGATGAAAAGGGAGCATGTGAGAACTTTACTTTTCTTGCAGTGGCAGGAGTTGCTGTAAGCCTGGTGCTGCTGGTTATTGTATTACTTTTTCATAAACCGATTGTATATGCATTAGGAGCAGACGACTCTTTATTCGAAAATGGGAAAACATATCTTATTTATATGATGTATTTTGGACCGTGCTGTATTTTGCAGAGTTTATTTCAGTGCTTCTTTGTGACTGCAGGAAAACCTGCATATGGACTCGGACTGATTACTGCCGGAGGTGTAGCCAATGCAATCTTAGATTATGTCTTTATGGGGCCAATGCAGCTTGGCATTGCCGGAGCAGCTATTGCAACAGGCATCGGACAGATGATTCCTGCGGTAGTGGGAGTCATCTATTTCCTGGTGAAAAGAAAAGGACTTCATTTTACCCACTTCCATTGGGATGGAAAAGCATTGTGGCAGTCCTGCACCAACGGTTCTTCCGAGATGGTAACGAACCTTTCCAATGCAGTAATTACATACCTTTTTAATATTATTCTGATGCGTATGGTTGGAGCAGACGGGGTAGCTGCAATTACCATTATTTTATACGGACAGTTTTTATTCAATGCGCTGTATCTTGGATTTTCCATGGGTGTGGCACCGGTTATCAGCTTCCAGTACGGAGCAAAGAACAGTGAAAAATTAAGTAACGTTTACCATATCAGTAACCGGTTTGTAAAAATATCCTCCGGCTTTATGGCGGTGGCATCCGTCCTTCTGGCGAAGCCGATTACATCAGTATTTGTCTCAGAAAGCAGTCATACCTTTGCAATGACAGTTACGGGATTTGCATTGTTTGGCATCAACTATCTTTTCAGCGGCTATAACGTATTTACATCTTCACTGTTCACGGCACTTTCTGATGGAAAAACATCTGCACTGGTATCCTTCAGCAGAACCTTTGTCTGTATTCTGGCCTCTTTACTGATTCTGCCGCAAATTATCGGATTAAAGGGAGTCTGGCTGGCAGTTCCGGTGGCAGAATTTGTGACATCAGGACTTTCTTTTTACTGTCAGAGAAGAAATTTATCGAAATACGGAATTTAAGAAACTTTTTTTTCATCTGGAACGTCTAATCTATAAAGAGTATAATGAATGGTAAAGAATGAATGGATAATACCATTTTAAGATAGTAAAGAGAGGATACGAAAGATGGTTTTTAGCAGCATAGCATTTATCATGTATTTTATGCCGGTATTTTTTCTGGTTTATTATATCCTGCCGGCTTCTTATAAGAATGCCTGGCTTTTCCTTGCCAGCCTTGGTTTTTATTACTATGGTGTCAGGGGAAATCCGGGTTATCTTTTACTTATGATTATGTCCGTGGTGGTCAATTTCGTGGCTGGAAAACTGATTGCGGCACAGAAGACGAAGCGGGCACGGAAAGCCTGGCTTGTAGTTGGAGTTGTCTATGATCTGGGATGGCTCATTCTGTTTAAATATCTGGGCTTTCTTATAGAGAATCTGAATGCCCTTTTTGGTGCAATGCACGTTAAGGTACAGCTGGAAACATGGAATCTGATTCTGCCAATTGGAATCAGCTTTTATACGTTCCAGATTATTTCCTATCTGGTGGACGTGTACCGGAGGGAAACAAAAGCGGAAAAATCGTTGATTTCACTGGGAACGTATCTTTGCATGTTCCCACAGTTAATTGCAGGACCGATTGTCAATTACCATCTGATTCAGGAGCAGCTTCATAAGAGAAAGCATTCCATGGAAAAGGTGGAATCCGGACTTAAGGTATTTGCACTGGGACTTGCTTATAAAGTATTGCTGGCAAACCGGGTGGGACATCTTTGGACAGAGGTGACAGCAATTGGTTATGAGAGCATTTCCACACCGCTGGCATGGATGAGCATTGTGGCATACAGCCTGCAGTTATATTTTGACTTCTATGGGTATTCCCTGATGGCAATCGGACTGGGGCGGATGATGGGCTTTGACTTCCCACAGAACTTTAACAATCCATATATGGCAGTGTCCATGACGGATTTCTGGCGCCGCTGGCATATGACACTGGGTGGCTGGTTCCGGGAATATGTATACATTCCGCTGGGCGGCAACCGCGGTGGTTTTGCAAAGACCGTCCGCAATATGTTTGTGGTATGGCTTCTGACAGGACTCTGGCATGGCGCAAGCTGGAACTTTGTACTGTGGGGACTTTTGCTTTTTGTCTTATTATTCGTGGAAAAAGCCGGACTTGGAAAAGTGCTGGAGCGGCATAAGGCGCTTGGCCATATTTATATGATACTCTGGATACCGCTTTCCTGGCTGGTCTTTGTGATTACGGATTTAAGCCAGCTTGGCATTTATTTACAGAAATTATTCCCATTCTTTGGCAGTACCGGAACGGTATTGTTTCAGGGAGATTATCTGAAATATGGTAAGACCTATGGCATTTATCTGGTGCTTGGTATCCTGTTTGCAACAGGCGTTCAGGAGAAGCTCCTTAAGAAGAATAAGAACCGCCTCTGGGTGATCTTACTGCTGCTGGCATTATTCTGGGCGAGTGTATATTGTATGTATCTTGGAATGGATGACCCATTCTTATACTTCAGATTCTAGTGAGGAAATACGATGAAAAAATATAAATTTACTATACTTTTACTGCTGACATTTGTGATTGCATTCCCGGTGATTACCGTAAAGCTTGTAACTGCGGAGCAGGAGAAGAAGGCAAGACAGGAAGAACTGGCACAGGTGACAGACACAGAAAAAGAGCCGGCGGAAGCAGTTGCCGGAACGGAAGAAAACAGCACAGATAAAGCCGGTACAGGACAAGCAGATATTGATAGTACAGAAAATACAGAAGATAAAACAGGTACCAAGGATAATGAAACGGTGGCAGATACGGAGCAGGAGGGAACCTTTACAACAGAGGATATCAGCTATTTTTCCGATGCTTTATTTATTGGAGATTCCAGAACAGTAGGATTATCGGAGTATGCAGACCTTGGGGATGCGGATGTATTTGCAACGATTGGCTTAAGCTCCTTTAAGCTGTTTGAAACAGAGGTGGATATGCCGGGCTATGGAAAAGAAACCTTGGATGAAGTGTTAAGCCGGAAAAACTACGGAAAGATTTATCTGATGCTAGGTATCAATGAACTGGGCTATCCACATGCAAGCATAGAAAAGCAATATCGTGAAGTGGTGGAAAAAATACGGGAAATGCAGCCGGGTGCCATTTTATTCTTAGAGGCGAGCCTTCATGTTTCCAAGGCAAAATCCGATTCGGACAGCCTTTATAACAATGCCAATATTGACTGGCTCAATGGCGTGGTGGAGTCCTTATGTGACCAGAAGCAGACCTATTATATTGATGTGAATGAAATCTTTGATGATGGGGCAGGAAACCTCGATGCCCGGTATACCAGTGATGATGCCCATCCTCTGGGAAAATATTATGCCCAGTGGGCAGAATGGATTCTGACGAAAGCCATTGTAAAGGAAAAATAAGACCAAACCCCTTAGGAAAACGCAGCGGAAAGCCGATGTATTATTTATAAAAGTGTATACAACAGTGAAAGAAATATCCGGTAACCGGATAAGCGTTGCAGAAAGGCAAGGGAAGCGTATATGAATGGAATCAATACCAGCTTTGGGACACAGAGCTTATATCAGAATGACGGGACACAGGGAAGTGCAAAGTCAGATGATAAGAAGCAGGATAATAAGAATGACAGCAATGTAATAAAAGGTGCCGGTCTTAATCTGAATCAGACAGATCTGATTGGACAGAAGATGGCAAATGCCCAGAAAGAAGCATTAAAGAAGATTATGGATACATTTTCCGGTGAGCATGCAGTGGATGAAGAGATGGACGAGCGGCGTGCCCACATTAAGGAAATTGACAGCGAGATAAAAGATTATCAGAGTGAAATCCGCGACTTACAGAATAAGGAAGCTGAATTAAAGGGACGTTACCAGGTAGCGGATGGCAGCCAGGAAGAGGCAGACCTTGACCTTTTAAAGAAAGCCAGTACAGCAGAAGGAAGAAGCATGCTTTCCAAAGAAGAATTAGAGCATGTCTCAGAATTACAGAAAGGCGGAATGACAGACTATCAGAAAGAGTCCATGGACTACTATAAAATGGAGTCAGAATACAGAAGCAAGATAAAAGACCTTGGAAAGGAAAGAGCCGAGGATAACGGATACCTCCGGGCAGTACATACGGAACGGTTAAAGCATCATGATATGATAGACAGCCAGAAGGAAGCGGAAGAAATATTAGACAATGCATCCGATGAAGCAACATTAGGACTGATTGGGGAAGCAGTAGACCACATCGATGAGACCATCAAAGAAAATGAGAAAGATACGGATAAGAAGGATGCAGACAAGAAAGAGGATAAGAAGACTGATACAAAATTAGACAAGGAGACCCAGAGCAGCCTTTTAAAGAGTGAAGCAGAGAAAAAGGTTGCGGAGCATAAACTTGCCGAGGACGATATCAAAGGACTTGTCTATGATGAGCAGTTATAAACAAAATGGACAATTTGTGCTGTCAGATATACAAATTGTCGAAAAAGTATAACTTGACCATACAAAAAAAATCTATTGTATATGTCAAAAAAACGCATTGTTTCTTATACTAATAAATGTTAAAATACATAGAAGAAAAAAGAGGGAGGAAGTTAGCATGGCTTCATTCGTTGAAAACACACAGCACAAAGTAGAAAGAAAAGCTTTTGAGATAATGACCAATAGCATCGTAGGTAAGTTGACTAAGACAGATGATATCGCGAAAAGACAGGAAACATTCCTTGAACTTATTGATAAGGCAGAGACTTTCTGGGGAAATGGCGCAGACAAGGCAACATTGGATAAGGTCAGAGAGTATGTAAAGAATCCGGAGAACAGATGGGTGAAGTTTGTAAACCGTGTTCTGGATGAGACAAATCCAAATTATGCTAAGAAATTCCTTCTGAATTTAGGATATGAAGCATTTTTCCGTGGAACAAAGACAATCAGGGCAAACCGTGAGAAGTACAACTGTAATATTCCATGGCTGATTCTTTTTGACCCGACAGACGCATGTAATATGCATTGTGTAGGATGCTGGTCCGGCACATATGGCCACAAGAATAACATGTCCTATGAGGATATGGATAAGATTGTTACACAGGGTAAGGAACTTGGAACTTATCTTTACTTTATGACAGGTGGAGAACCGACTGTTCGTAAGAATGATATTTTAAAACTTGCTGAGAAGCATAATGATTGTATGTTCGGTCTTTTCTCCAACTCTACTCTGATTGATGAGGAGTTATGTAAGAAGATTGTAGAACTTGGAAATATTACATTCCTTCTTTCCATTGAGGGAACACCTGAGACAAATGATGGACGTCGTGGTGACGGACATTATGCAGCAGTTATGAAGGCAATGGATCTGTTGAAACAATATGGTATCATATTCGGAACTTCTATCTGCTATACCAGAGCCAATGTTGAGGCTGTTACCGATGAGAAATTCTTACGTTTCATTGCTGATAAGGGCGCACGTTTCGGTTTCTACTTCCATTATATGCCGGTAGGACAGAACGCAGCTCCGGAGCTGATGCCGACATTGGAACAGCGGGAAGAAATTATTAAGAAGATTCGCTGGGTTCGTACCGGAGACAATGATATCGGATTTTTCCCAATGGACTTCCAGAATGACGGAGAATTTGTTGGCGGATGTATTGCCGGTGGACGTAACTACTTCCATATTAATGCACAGGGAGACGCAGAACCGTGCGTATTTATCCATTTCTCGGATTCGAATATCCATGATAAGTCAATCCTTGAGATGCTGCAGAGTCCATTGTTTAAGGCATATCATGAAGGACAGCCATTTAACAGAAACCACCTGCGTCCATGTCCGATGCTTGAGAATCCAAAGCTCTTAAGAGAAATGGTAAACAAGACTGGTGCGAAGGGAACAAACGCTGAGGCAGAAGAGACTGTTGAGCATCTTTGCTCTAAGTGTGATCACTATGCAGAAGAGTGGGGACCGGTTGCAGACCGTATCTGGGCAGAACAGAAACATAAGAAAGCACCTTATGAGAACTATACGGAAGAAAAGAGAGAACATCCGGAACTTGCAGCATTTGAGCATGCGGATGGTTCTGATGGATTAAGAGATGAGGATCTTCAGTAATTAAATCAGATGATAAAATAGGACTAAATCAAGAGAAACCTTATACAACAAGGGTTTGAATGATTTAAGTCCTATTTTTTTGAAAGTCCGCGAGAGATAAGTAAAGCATCTTGAAGTCTTATACCTGATACAGTAAAATAGATACATCCGGCAACAGGGAGGTCTCAAATGAAACAGGAGTCCATTACAATCATATGATGAAATAGCTTTCTCTTAAGATAACCGCAGCATAATATTTGAAATAAACTCCGTTTCCTCATTATAAAACCGGGTAGAACCATGATAACGTTCGGCAGTGGTTTGGATAGAAAGAAGTCCAATACCGCTGCCGCTTTCTGTTGTAGACAGAAACTGCCCGTTCATCTTTTTTACAATTCCATTGAAGCTGTTTACCATTGTGATATATATGGTGCCCGGACTGTTAAGGTCAGAACTGAGGTGGATATATCTGTTTTCCACCGGAACCTGACAGCAGGCATGGATGGCATTTTCCAAAAGATTGCCGAAAAGCAGGCTTAAGTCTACATCAGAAATAGAAATCTTCCGGGGAACAATAACCTTAAAATCCATTTTGATATGACAGGATTCTGCAAGGGAAGCATAGTAACTGATAACTGCATTCACAGCCATGTTTTGGCAGAAAAGATACTGCATGGAATGTCTTCCGGTTTCCAGCTGGTAGTCAGCCATATAATTTTTTAATTCTTCATATTGCCCGGATTGGGCCAGCTCCTGCATAACTGCAATGGTATGTTTGAAATCATGCCGCTCCTGACGGGACTGATCGAGATAATTCTGAAGCTTGACATACTGGCTTGCCTGGGCGCGGTACATAATCGAAGTGGTATCTGCTTTGATTTTCTGTGCAGTTGTAACGGCAATGAGATAAAGCAGAATCTGGAAGGTTATAAAAAAGATAAAAAGAACCACCTCGATAACCATGGCAATTACAAATACCCGGCCTACACGGATATTGTTGTAGTCCTTAGGCAGCATAAAGATATTACAAAAAGTAATAATGGCAGGAATAATCCATGTAAGCCACCAGAATAAAGGCTGATTTACATTTTCGAAAATCCATTTCAGTTTATCTTTTATGACGATAAATAAGAACATAATAAGAAAGCTGATGGCGTATTGTAAGAGCAGTCCCGGAACAGAGCTGTCATCTACATTGGAAGAAGGGACGGTATAAGCAATGATATAATCGTTGGCAATGCAGCCAAAGGAAAGGGCTGCGGTGGCACATAAAAATAAATACCAGAGCTTTAGATTACTCAGGCGGACCGTAATAAAATATACAATAAGGCATACGGACAGGAGTGGGAAAAAGAACAGATTTGCATCATAATTCCCGGTGGATTCAACGCAGCCTAAAATCAGACAAATTGCAGTCATAACCGGAATCAGAACAGAAAAGAGTTTCCGCAGGGGAATTGATATCCAGTCAGCAACCGGAACGATGCAGATAAAAATACCCGGGAAAATAACTCCGTAATGGGCTGCGGCAATCAGAACAGTAAAAGGATTCATGACAGACCTCCGTGTAAAAGTGACTTTGTGCGTTGGGTAAATTGCCAGGTAATATAAGTCTGCTGAAGGGTATTAGACTGCTTTTTGTTCATGGAAAAGGATGCTCCATCATTCATCATGCAGACTGCTCCGTCCATGGAAGAAACATAGTCCAGATTTACCATAACACCACGGTTAATGGTCAAAAAACGTTCATCCTCCGAAAGTGTGCGGGTAACATCCCGAAACAGCATACGGCAGCGGATTTCTTCGCTGGTATGAATAATAAGATAGTTTGAATCTGAAATAATATATTGAATGTCCGAATAAAGAATCGGAAGCTTCGTCTTGTTGGTATTTACGGTCAGAAATAAATGGGAATCCAAAACAGGACGGACAGCCAGAAGGTCATCTAATAACGGATGGATGGCAGCTTTGGTAATCGGTTTTTGCAGATAGTCGAAAGCGTGGACATGCAAAGCTTCCACATGATATTCCGAGCTGGAGGTCAGAAAGACAATCGGTGTCTTCGGTGAAATTTTTCGAAAAGAAACCGCAAGGTCAATCCCGTTTGCTTCCTTAAGATAAATATCGAATAGCACAAAATCATAGGAATTCGAGGCGGCAGACAACAAAAAAGCATCTCCTTCGGTAAAGGTATCACAGCAGACCATCATGTTATGGCTGCCGCACCAGTCCTGGATGAGCAGCTCTGTCATATGTATTTCTTCTATATTGTCATCAACAATCGCAAACCGCAATAAGATAGCCTCCTTTCGATTTCATGGCTTTTCAGGCATTATTATAGCATACCTGTCGAAAAAATACGAATCTTTCATCCCACTAAAGTGCTTTTCATCCCACCCCGATTGACAAGCCTTCAAAAAGAATGGTATAAAGGAAATTGGTATACAAATTCATTTTGAAAAATATTTCGTAAGAGAAAAATAAATTTGGGAGGTAACTTATGAAATTAAAAAAGAAAACATGTGGAATCTTGGCAGTGTTACTGCTGCTTATGACTGTATTTACCGGAATGCAGGAAGTAATACCGGTACATGCAGAGGGACTGAAGGTATCCATAAACGGAACGGAACTAGAGGATGGCAGATACTATGAATTCGGAGGAAGCAGAGGGAGTGGAACCATGAGTGAATGTGACCCGGCGGCTCTTCCGGAAGCATATATCTATTATAGTGCAGGTATAATGGAAGTAAAAGGAAGTGTAAAAATATATTCGAACGGAGGAAGTTCAACAGAAATCTTAAAGATTGAAAATGGAACCCTGACATTGAAAGGGGATGGTAACTTTTATTTGACAAATGATAATGATACAGAAACATTGGTTACAGGAACTGCAGATGCAGTACTTAAGGCGGATGAATATACCGGAGATATTCAAGTTTCTGGAAGGGGTGGAAATGCTCTTATAAAGGGACTTTCTCTGGTGGATTTAAAAACCGCCGGGGAGATAACTTTAGATGCAGACGATGTTACTGGTGATGTATTTATCTCTGCCGGTTCAGTTAAGCTTGAGGCGGATCAGTTGGACATCTATTTATCAGGTGGAGCGGTGAAGTATCTGATAGAGGCAACGGATGAGCAGAACGGAGAAATCAGCCTGAAAAAGACTGGTTCCCTGAATTCGTTTGATCTGGTAAATGGAAATAATATAAATGTAACAGAGGCATTTTTTAAAGCAAAAGATACATTTCTGTCATCCAATGGAAACAGTAATTCGAACAGTTCGAGTGGCAGGATAGTTCTTGTGGGTGAAACAATAGCAGAAGGCAATCTTGAATTAGAAACAGTAAAAGATGTAACAATCCGCGCAAAGAAGACTGCGGTAAAAGGAAATCTCGCTGTCAATGCAGAAAATGGATATGGTGTTGAGATAACCAGTGAAGGGGGAGCGGTATCAACCGGAAGTACAGAGATTACGGCACCTTCATTAGTTGTTATGCTGCAGGCAAATGGAGATGCTGCCATAATCGAAGGAAATGCAAAGATAAATGCAAATAGAATATCCATGCAGAGTGCGAACAATGCAGCAATTGCAGGGGATGCAGACCTTCAGGCACGAAATTACATTACACTTCTGGGAGCAGAAGGGCATTCTGTAATAGGGGGAAGCAACATTTTAATGAATGCAGCAGGCGGTGAGCTTTCCATATCCAGAACCGGAAGTGCTGCTACCGGTACTCCGCCACTTCTGGGAGGAACATTGCAGACGCAGAATGATATCGTAAAATATAGCGATGGCGGGGAAAACTGGGTACAGATAATGGCAACCGGCGAGACATATGATGCAGATAACTGTGAACATCCGATTTTAGCAGGATATTCCGGCAGATGTATGGTCTGTGGAGCAAGTGACATAGAATATGCAGAGCTGATTGGAACGGATGGAACGACTAAGAGAATGCTGAATGGAGACTTCGGTGGAACCGGAGCACGTAATGATTTCAGATACCTGGAAGATGGAGATACCATCAAATTTGTGAAGGATATTTATGGAAATGGAAGAACCGCAGCAATCGGAGACAGTAAAGCCGTAACCCTTGACCTGAACGGACATACATTGATTCTGGATACGATTTCCTCAGGGAACAATCTTACCATTGCAAATGGTAACTATAAGGGAAAGATTACGAATAGCGGTGTCGGACTTACAAAGGAACTGACCTTTAAAAATGCAAAAGCAGCACTGGATGATTTACAGTGGATGACGAACAATGGAGTAAAGCTTGAGGGAAGTGAAGTTACAGTATCCGGAAATGATGGTTCTGGACAGTGCTGGTTAGAGAAGCTTACAATGGATGAAGATTCAAAGCTGGTATTAAAGAATGTAAGCCAGGGTATTTCGAATTATGCTAATGTTGCACTGGAAGAAAGCCTGGGAACAATCCGGGGATTCCTGCCAAAAGATTATTCTATTGCAAATAGGAAGAGAAATCCGGCAGATGTTGATTACAGAAATACCATTGTGGATGCAGATGGTCAGATTGCCCAGAATGTGGAGCTTCGTTATCGTAAGATGACAGATGCAGATTTATCAGCAACATTGAATCCAACGACCTATACTTATGATGGAACAGCAAAGGAACCGGAAGTACTTGTGGTATATGACGGACAGACACTGACAAAGGATACGGATTATACCGTTGCTTATTCGGATAACAAAAATGCAGGAAATGCAGAGGTAACAATAACAGGTATTGGAGTGTATCATGAAGCAGCACATCTGCAGTTTACGATAGGGAAGGCAGGTCAGGCGGCACCAACAGGATTGAAGGCTGTAAATACCAGTAAAACAGGTGCAAGTGATGGAGCCATTGAAAACCTGACTACTGCAATGGAATACAGCACAGATGAAATTCATTGGATCAAGGTTACAGATGGTACAAAGATAAGCCAGCTTGCAGCAGGTGACTATTTCGTACGGTATGCAGAGACAGGGAACTATCTGGCTTCTGCATCTACAAAGGTGACAGTTGCCGTAAAGGAAGCCCCTTCCACTGGAAACGGTTCCAATCCAGGTGAAACCACAGGCAGTAATGGAACTACAGGCAGCACTGGAACGAACGGTTCCGGCACAGTAGCGGGAACTTCAAATAGAAGCAGCTCTGATGCAGCCGGTTCCAATACGGCAGCCCTGACGGGAACAACACAGAAGACTGCAACCATAAAAACTGGTGATGAAACACCGGTTGGAAGAATACTGCTTCTGATGTTTTCCGCAGCTGGATTGATGGTTGTGGCAGCTGCTGGCAGAAAGAAATATTGTTAATTGTTTAAGAAGGCACGCAGCGCATCCTTTTGTGCTTTATAATCACTGATTCCTAAATCATAAAGCTCCTGCATGATTTTTGGGTCAGTGGTAAAAGTGCCAATCTTAACCTGATGGGACGGTGCAAAGAGAAATGCCCGTCCTTCTTTTTGTAATTTTGCAGCAACTTCTACCGAGTGCCGGTAATTTAAGTGTCTGTTATCAATTGCAGTAATCGTATTTGGAAATTTCCGTAACATCTTTTTGTAAAGAAAACGGTAACTCTCCGGCTGCTTGACATAGCCAAGTGGACGGCAGTAGATAATTACTACCTTGTCGCAGCCATCTGCAATGGCACGTTCAACCGGAATGGAATCTGCAACACCGCCATCATAGTAATAATTGCCGTGAAAAGAAATCGGTTTGCAGAAGCCCGGAAGGGCACAGGTTGCCATAATGCCGCGGTAATCATCACGGCCTAAATCTTCTTTGGAAAAATATTCTGCCTTTCCGGTGGCAGCATTGGTTGCCGGAAAATGAAATTCACTTGGATTTGCTGCTAAGGCATCATAATCCAGCGGGTCGTTTCCTGTGGAATTGGTTAAGGTTCCGTAAATATATTGAAGTCCGAAGAGAGAACCGGTTTTAATCAGATTTTTGATACTGATGTAGCGGGGGTCTTTTACATGCTCTATATAGAAACGCAGATTACGGCCACGTTGCCCGGCAAGGTAAGAAGCAGTATTTGCCGCACCGGCAGATACACCCATACAATAATCAAATGTAACATTGTCGTCTAAGAAGGCATCCAGAATTCCGGCACTGTAAGCGCATTTCATACCGCCGCCTTCTACAATCAATCCAGACTTTTCCACGATATTCACCTCTTGAGATATACTTCGTTAATTTTTTCACATATAGTTTAGCACATTGAAGAAGAATGTCAAAATACATTTTTTATTGTATGTATATTCCGGGAAAATATAAGAGTTTGCGGCATTCGGGCTGCTACCCATATGTCACTGCATTGTTAAGAGTCTCTAAGAATTTCATGAAATATAAAAAAAGTTCCGGCAACCGGCACAAATTCACATCCATGTTCATCTGTGCCTTGCTGGCACGTCCATGTGCCAGCATTGCCAGTTTTGGTGAGAAATTCTAAGAGTCTCTAAACAATTTCGTTAATATATGGGGAGCAGCACGAATGCCGCAAATTGATATAATTTCCCCGGAATAATCCACACAGAATCTCCTTCCGGTCGTTGAAACCTTCCGCAAAAAACGTTATAATATGAGACAGTGATAAAAGGCGAAGAATAGAAACAGCGGAAGAGAGGAAACGGGAATGGCATTTGCCCATTTACATGTACATACAGAATACAGTCTGTTAGACGGTTCAAATAAAATAAAAGAATATGTGGAGAAAATCAAGGCACTTGGCATGACAGCAGGGGCGATTACCGACCATGGTGTTATGTATGGTGTCATTGATTTCTATAAGGCAGCCAGGGAGGCGGGAATTAACCCGGTTCTTGGCTGTGAAGTCTATGTGGCTCCTGGCTCCAGATTAGACCGCGAGATGGTACATGGAGAGGACAGATACTATCATCTTGTGCTTCTGGCAGAGAATAACACAGGCTATAGCAATCTGATGAAAATTGTATCCAAAGGCTTTGTGGAGGGATACTATTATAAGCCGCGTGTGGACATGGAAGTGTTAGAAAAATACCATGAGGGAATCATTGCCCTAAGTGCCTGTCTGGCAGGTGAAGTACAGCGTAATCTGGTACGTGGAATGTATGAAGAAGCAAAAGAAGTAGCTTACCGCTATGAACGCTGTTTTGGAAAAGGCAATTTCTTTTTAGAGCTGCAGGATCATGGAATCCCGGAGCAGAAGCTGGTAAACCAGCAGCTTCTCCGCATGAGTCAGGAGACCGGAATTGAGCTGGTGGCAACCAATGATGTGCATTATACCAATGCAGAGGATGCAGAGCCTCATGACATCCTGCTCTGTCTTCAGACCGGAAAGAAATTAGCGGACGAAGACAGAATGCGCTATGAAGGTGGACAGTATTATGTCAAATCCGAAGAGGAAATGAAATTACTTTTTCCATATGCACTGCAGGCACTGGAAAATACCCAGAAGATTGCAGACCGCTGTCATGTGGAAATTGAATTCGGACATACCAAGGTGCCGCATTTTGAGGTGCCGGAAGGCTATGATTCCTGGACTTATTTAAATAAATTGTGTCATGAAGGACTGGATAAGCGGTATGGAGCCGATGCACCAAAATATTTACAGAAATTAGATGATGAGCTTGCCGTTATTAAAAATATGGGATATGTGGACTATTTCCTGATTGTGTGGGACTTTATCCATTATGCGAGAGAGCATGATATTATGGTGGGACCGGGACGAGGCAGTGCCGCAGGAAGCCTTGTTTCTTACACCACCGGAATTACAGATATTGACCCAGTTCGTTACAATCTGATTTTTGAGCGTTTCTTAAATCCGGAACGTGTATCCATGCCCGATATTGATGTGGATTTCTGCTTTGAACGAAGACAGGAAGTTATTGATTATGTGGTAGAAAAATATGGCAAGGACTGTGTGACACAGATTGTAACCTTTGGTACGCTGGCAGCCCGTGGAGTAATCCGTGATGTGGGGCGTGTTATGGATTTGCCTTATAATTTTGTGGATACGATTGCCAAGGCAATTCCAAATGAACTGGGAATTACCATTGATAAGGCACTGTTGATGAACCCGGAGCTTCGGGGCATGTATGAATCCGACGAGTCAGTAAAGAAACTTATCGATATGTCAAGAAGATTAGAAGGTCTGCCGAGGCATACGTCCATGCATGCAGCAGGCGTGGTAATCAGCCAGAAACCAATGGATGAATATGTTCCGTTGTCAAGAGCATCCGATGGCACCATAACCACACAGTTTACCATGACTACCATTGAAGAATTAGGACTTCTGAAAATGGATTTCTTAGGACTCCGGACACTGACTGTAATCCAGAATGCAGTCCGTCTTGCAGAAAAGAGCAGCGGTAAAAAAATTGATATGAATGCCATTGATTATAACGATAAGAAAGTGCTAGACTCTCTTGGAACCGGCAAAACCGATGGTGTCTTCCAGTTGGAAAGTGCCGGAATGAAGAACTTCATGAAGGAGTTAAAGCCACAGAGCTTAGAGGATGTTATCGCAGGCATTTCTCTTTACCGTCCGGGTCCAATGGACTTTATTCCGGCTTATATCAAGGGAAAAGACCACCCGGAAAGCATTACCTATGACTGCCCGGAATTGGAGCCGATTCTGGCGCCGACCTATGGCTGTATCGTATATCAGGAACAGGTTATGCAGATTGTACGTGACCTCGCCGGTTATACATGGGGCAGATCTGACCTGGTGCGCCGTGCCATGTCTAAGAAAAAAGGCAAGGTAATGGAGCAGGAGCGGAAGAACTTTGTCTATGGTAATCCGGAAGAAAATGTTCCGGGTTGTATTGCAAGAGGAATCGATGAGAAAGTGGCAAACAAGATTTATGATAACATGATTGACTTTGCCAAATACGCATTTAATAAATCCCATGCGGCAGCTTATGCAGTGGTTGCATATCAGACCGCATATTTGAAATACTATTATCCGGTAGAGTTTATGGCAGCGTTAATGACATCAGTCTTAGACAATACTTCCAAAGTCTCAGAATATATCTACACCTGCCGCCAGATGGGAATCGCAATTCTGCCGCCGGATATCAATGAAGGCGAGGGTGGTTTCTCCGTATCCGGTCAGGCAATCCGCTATGGACTTTCTGCCATTAAGAGTATCGGAAGACCGGTGATTGATGCCATTGTGGAGGAGCGTAAAATCCGTGGACCGTTTACCACGTTAAAGGATTTTATTACAAGACTTTCCGGAAGAGAAGTGAATAAACGGACCATAGAAAACTTTATCAAAGCGGGAGCTTTAGACGGACTGGAAGGAAACCGCCGCCAGAAGATGATGATATACGGTTCTCTTTTGGATGCACTGAATCAGGAAAAGAAGACCACAATGGCTGGTCAGATGACACTTTTTGATATTGCACCGGAAGAGGACAAGGCAGAGTACGAAATCAAGCTTCCGAATGTAGAAGAGTATGACAAAGAAGTGCTTCTTGGCTTTGAAAAGGAAGTCCTGGGCATATATATCAGCGGACATCCGCTGGAAGAATATATGGAGCGTTTAAAGAAGAATACCAATGCCGTTACTACAGACTTTGTACTGGATGAAGAGACCGGAACCCTTAAGGTATCGGATGGCGCAAAGGTACGTATCGGTGGAATGATTACCGATAAAGTCATCAAGTATACCAAGAGTAATAAGGCGATGGCATTTATTACGTTAGAAGATCTGGTGGGAACAGTGGAAATCATCATTTTCCCGAAGGATTATGAGCGTTATGCAAAATATCTTGAAAATGATGCCAAAGTATTTGTGGAAGGCCGTGTAACTGCAGAAGAAGACCGTAACGGCAAGCTTATTTGTGAGAAAATCATTTCCTTTGATGAAGTGAAACGGGAGCTGTGGCTGCAGTTCCCAAGTAAGAGCGATTTCGAAGAAAAAGAAGGTGCTCTTTATGGAAAAATGATGGATGCCGATGGCTCAGAGCATGTCGTTATTTATCTTGCAGCAGAAAAACAGATGAAGCGTCTGCCGGAAAACAGAAATGTTGCAATTACAAAAGAGCTTTTAGAAGAACTTGGGAATTTCTTAGGTAAAGACAATGTAAAAGTTGTAGAAAAGTCATTGTAGCCATTGCAAAACCACAGTTTAAGGATTAGAATAAAAATGATTGGATAAAGAACAAAGAGAAGTGTTTACATATAGGAGGTAACAGGGAATGTCAAAAGAAATTCAGACAATTGGTGTTTTAACCAGTGGCGGGGATGCTCCGGGCATGAACGCTGCTATCCGTGCGGTAGTAAGGGAAGCTATTGCAAAGGGAAAGAAAGTAAAAGGAATTAAGAGAGGTTATGCAGGTCTTTTGCAGGAAGAGATTATTGATATGGAAGCAAAAGATGTAGCAGACATTATCCAGAGAGGTGGAACAATTTTACAGACTGCACGTTGTCAGGAATTCGTAACACCGGAAGGACAGCAGAAGGGTGCTGAAATCTGCAGAAAACATGGCATTGATGGAATTATCGTAATCGGTGGAGACGGTTCCTTTAAGGGCGCACAGAAGCTGGCAGCACTTGGAATCAACACCATCGGATTACCGGGAACCATTGACCTTGATATTTCCTGTACCGATTATACCATCGGTTTTGATACCGCAGTAAATACTGCCATGGAAGCCATTGATAAGGTACGTGATACCTCAACCTCCCATGAGCGCTGCTCCATCATTGAAGTAATGGGCAGAGGCGCAGGCTACATTGCACTGTGGTGTGGTATTGCCAATGGAGCAGAGGATATCCTGCTTCCGGAGAAATATGATTATGACGAGCAGAAGCTTGTAAATAATATTATAGAGAACAGAAAACGTGGAAAGCAGCATCATATTATTGTAAATGCAGAAGGTATCGGTCATTCCGCAAGCATGGCAAAGAGAATTGAAGCAGCAACCGGAGTTGAAACCAGAGCGACCATCTTAGGACACATGCAGCGTGGTGGAAGCCCGACCTGTAAAGACCGTGTTTATGCATCTACCATGGGATGCATTGCCGTAGATTTGCTGTGCGAAGGCAAATCTAACCGTCTTGTAGCATATAAAAATGGTGAATTCGTAGATTATGATATTGACGAGGCACTGGCAATGACCAAATCCATTCCGGAATATCAGTATGAGATCTGTAGAAATCTTTCCAGATAGGATGTTATTATGATTACCAGTACAGCAAATCCGCAGGTGAAAAATTTAATTCAGTTAGTAAAAAAAGCCAAAGTTCGTAATGAACAGAGGCTTTTTGTTGTGGAAGGAATCCGTATGTTCCGGGAAATCCCGGAAGGCTGGCTTGATAGAATTTATGTTTCCGAGCATTTCATGGAAGAGGAATCCCATGTAAAAGTTCTGCAGGGGAAAAATTATGAAGTACTTGCCAATCATGTGTTTGAAAGTGTGTCCGATACCAAGACACCGCAGGGAATCCTTTGTCTTGTGAAAATGCCGGATTATACCTTAGAAGAAGTAATACCAAAGGAAAATGCCCATCTTCTGATTCTTGAAAGTATTCAGGATCCGGGCAATTTAGGCACGATGTTCCGGACCGGAGAGGGAGCGGGAATCAGCGGAATTATCATGAACCGCACCACTGTAGATGTTTTTAATCCAAAGACCATCCGCTCCACTATGGGCAGTATCTTTCGCGTACCATTTTTCGTGACGGAAAACCTGCAGGATATATTGATGCAGTTAAAGTCCCGGAAAATAAAGCTTTACAGTGCCCATCTGCAGGGCAGTGTTTCTTATGAGGAGCCGGATTATAAAGAACCCACAGGCTTTTTAATTGGAAATGAAGGAAATGGATTATCGGATGAGATTGCCAGAATGGCAGATACCTATATCCACATTCCAATGGCAGGAAAAGTAGAATCACTGAATGCAGCAATTGCGGCAACACTGCTGATGTATGAGGCAGCACGCCAGAGGAGGTAAGGGATGTTCCGGTTATGGGCAAAAGAATTTAAAGACAATCATATGTTAAAGGATACCACCATCTGTGATGACTCCGGGGATACCAGAACCCATAAGGTGTTCCGGGCATTAGATGAGGTGTGCTATACCTTTGATTTGGGAAAACCAATCTGGTTAGACCGCAATGTGGATGAATTTAAGCGGCATGCAAAGACCAGGTTTTATCAGGATAATTTTGTGGAAGAAATTGAATTTGATTTTTTGGAAATTCATGTGATTGAAGAGGATTAAGTAACTGTGTCAGGAGGAAAGAAAATGGAAGGGCAGATGCGCCGGGATACCATCATTAAGATGCTGGGGGAGAAGGGAAAACCTTTGTCCGGAACAGAATTGGCAAAAGAATTAGGAGTCAGCCGTCAGGTGATTGTACAGGATATTGCATTGCTTCGTGCAGTAAATAAGAATATTTTAAGCACCAACAAAGGCTATGTGCTTTATGACCCTTCGGAAGAGACACAGAAAGCAAGAAGAACCATTGCAGTAAGCCACAGTGATGAACAGACACAGGATGAGCTTTATACCATCGTGGATTTCGGTGGGAAAGTCTTAGACGTCGTAATCGAGCATGATATTTACGGACAGATAACGGTGGATCTGATTTTAAAAAGCCGTCAGGATGTGGACGAATTTATTGCAAAGGTTGCAAAGAGCAAGGCAAAGCCGCTTAAGACACTGACCGGAAATAAACACTTTCATACCGTAGAAGCAGATTCAGAACAATTACTTGACATCATAGAAGAAAAATTACGGGAAAAAGGCTACGCAAGATAACAGCTTGACTTTTTTTCTCGATATGGTAAACTACTCCTTGACTGACAAGACAACTGACAAGACAGTTAAAGTCAAGGAGGAAGAAAAATGGAAAAGATAAAAGCGTTCTTAAAACGCAAAAATATTATTATCTCAGCAAAAAGATATGGCATTGATGCCTTAGGTGCAATGGCACAAGGTCTTTTTGCTTCTCTTTTAATTGGAACAATTATCAGTACAATTGGTGAGCAGGCTGGCATCCAGCTTCTGGTGGACATCGGTGGATATGCCAAAGCAGCAACCGGCCCGGCAATGGCAATCTCCATTGGTTTTGCTTTGCAGTGTCCGCCACTGGTGCTTTTTTCACTGGCAGCCGTCGGTGTGGCCGCAAATACCCTGGGTGGAGCAGGCGGACCGCTGGCAGTATTGATTGTCACCATCTTTGCAGCCGAATTCGGTAAAGCAGTATCCAAAGAAACCAAAATTGATATTATCGTCACTCCGTTTGTAACCATTTTCATCGGAGCAGGCTTATCCATCTGGTGGGCACCGGCAATCGGAGCCGCAGCCAGTGCAGTAGGAAATGCCATTATGTGGGCAACCGAATTGCAGCCGTTCTTTATGGGAATTTTAGTCTCTGTAATTGTAGGTATCGCACTGACGCTGCCAATCAGCAGTGCTGCAATCTGTGCAGCTTTGGGATTGACCGGACTGGCAGGAGGAGCTGCAGTAGCAGGATGCTGTGCCAACATGGTAGGTTTTGCAGTACTGAGCTTCCGGGAAAATAAATGGGGTGGACTTTTCGCACAGGGAATCGGAACTTCCATGTTACAGATGGGAAATATCGTGCGGAATCCAAGAATCTGGCTTCCGGCAATTTTAAGCTCCGCCATAACAGGTCCAATAGCAACCTGCGTCTTCCATCTTCAAATGAACGGTGCAGCCGTAGCATCCGGAATGGGAACCTGTGGACTGGTTGGTCAGATTGGTATTTATACCGGCTGGATTAATGATATTGCATCCGGCACCAAGGCAGCCATTACACCAATGGACTGGATTGGAATGCTGTTAGTATGCTTTATCTTACCGGGTGTTTTAACCTGGGCATTCGGTCTGTTCTTCCGTAAGATTGGCTGGATCAAAGAAAATGATTTGAAGCTCGATTTATAAGAAAGATTTAAGAAAATATAGATAAAAGTTATACCATAAGAAAACAAAAACAATACCTCTTGTGCATAATTATTAAAAATTGATAAAAATTTAACTAATAACAAACATATTATACAAAGATGTGCTATACTAAAATTAGATTGTTATTGCATATATTATAACTTACGAGGAAAATTCCGGAAATATAAAAAGGTTATTTTCCGCAGTAGATGCATGGAGGAGTAGAAAATGGAATCACCAATTGAAGTGACAGAAGGTGTAGATGGTTGGAATACCATAATCTTTCTTTATAATTCTGCATTAAAAGAAGTTGGAACCAAGCTTGAAATATTAAATGATGAATTTCAGCATGTACATCAGTACAATCCGATAGAATATATAAAGCGGCGGATTAAGACGCCGGAGAGTATCGTAAAGAAGCTGAAACGATATGGTTACGAGAGTACCATTGATAATATGGTCAATTATGTAAATGACATTGCAGGAATCCGTATTGTATGTTCCTTTACCTCTGATATTTATCGTATGGCAGAGATGATTGGAAAACAGAATGACCTTACCGTGGTATCGGTAAAGGATTATATCAGGCATCCGAAGGAAAGCGGCTATAAGAGTTATCATATGTTGGTTACGGTGCCGATTTTTTTATCAGACCGTGTAGTGGATACAAAGGTTGAGATTCAGATACGGACCATTGCAATGGATTTCTGGGCGAGTCTTGAACATAAGATATATTACAAATTCGAAGGAAATGCACCGGAATATATCAGTAAAGATTTGCGGGAGTGTGCAGAAATTGTTTCTATGCTGGATGCAAAGATGTTATCCCTGAACGAAGCAATTCTAGAGGCCAAGGCAGCACAGGAAGCAGAGCTATTGCGGGAAGAAAAAAATAGAGCGGATAAAGAAAAATAAAAGAAGCTGCCGGTTTGGGCGGCACTCATAAAACAGCATAAGATTGTTTTCGGGAAACGGCGTAGCTTCGGCTATGCCGTTTTTCCGTTTGACAGGTCACCCAGCAAGGACGCGGGGAGTATTCCCACAAGGTCATAGGATATATCAATCTGCTGTTCCCTATGTCCGCTTGACTTGTCGGGAGCGTGAACATATACCGCCTTTACCATGTCATTCAAGACAGTGGGCATCAGCTCGTCCAAGTCTAAATACTTCCGTACCTTACCGATAAACCTGTCAATGTTTTCTGCCTGTTCTTCCTGCTGTATAATTTCTTCGTTCAGTTGCAACAGCTTTTCCCGCAATTCTTCCTGCTCCTGCTCGTAATCGTCAGAGAGCATTTGAAATCTACTGTCGGAGAGTTTCCCGCTGGCGTTATCTTCGTAAATACTCTTAAATAATCGGTCAAGTTCTTCAATACGCCGTTCGGCTTGCGTCAGTTGCCGCCGCTTCGCCGCGAGTTCTTTTTTCGCTTCGGCTTTCTGCTTCGCTCCCATAGCTTTTCTAAAGCGTTCCTCATGAGTAGACACACAGGCAATCACAAGCCGCATATGAGCAAGTACACCCTGCTCCAGTACAACGGCGCGGACAAAATGCGTCGGGCAGACCTCTTTCCCTTTGAGCCTTGAAGTGGAGCAAACAAAGTGGTCTTGTCGCGCTTCAAAATTTTTGCTTGTGCAGTAATACAGCTTTTCCCCACAATCAGCGCAGCGGACAATGCCGGAGAATAGATTGGTCTTTCCCGTCCTCGTCGGGCGGCGTTTGTTCTTCCGCAATTCCTGCACCCGTTCCCATGTGTCAGCGTCTATGATTGCTTCATGGGTATTCTCAAACACAAGTTGCTTTTCTTTGGGATTGTAACAGGTCTTTTTGCTCTTGTACGACTGCTTGTAGGTCTTGAAGTTTACCGTATGCCCTTGATACTCTGGACGCTCTAAAATGTCGGCTACGGTGTCGCCCGTCCAGTTGTACGGATTGTCCGGCGGCGTATTTCTCGTTGCTCTGCCTGTCCGCTGAAAATGGATAGTCGGCGTGATTACCCTGTCTGTTTTCAGAATACGGGCAATCTGCGACGGCCCGAAGCCCTCTAAACAGAGAGTAAATATCCGCTTGACTACTTCGGCGGCGGCTTCGTCCACAATCCAACGCTTTTTGTTGTCGGGGTCTTTCATGTAGCCGTAAGGCGGATTGGTACAAAGATGTTCGCCTGCTTCCCCTTTGGACTTCATCACAGCGCGGATTTTCTTGCTTGTATCTTTTGCATACCACTCGTTGATGATGTTCAAAAATGGGGTAAAGTCGCTGTCTGTTTGATTTGCGCTGTCAATACCGTTGTTAATGGCAATGAAGCGTACTCCCTTTTCCACAAACAGGACTTCGGTGTAAAATCCCACTTTCAGATAATCGCGCCCAAGTCGCGACATATCCTTGACTATCAGTGCGGACACTTCGCCGTTCTCAATCCGTTTTAACAGTTCGTTCCAACTCGGACGGTTGAAGTTCGTACCCGAATATCCGTCGTCCACAAAAAACAAGGTGTTTTTGAAGCCGTTTTCCTTTGCGTATTTACTTAAAATCGCCTTTTGATTTACAATGCTGTTGCTGTCGCCCTGCAACTCGCCATCTCTCGATAAGCGGCAATAGAGGGCGGTAATTTTGTTGTCAGACTGCCTTGACATAGAATGTTCCTCCTTTATCGGCGGGCAGTCTGCCAATACAGGATTGCATATTCCCATTTTAACGCTCTTTGCCCGTCATAACTGCCCGTAAAACGGTAGAGCGTCCTGCTGGATTTTATCACGACTTCACGCTTTGGCAATTCATAGGCAAGCGGATTTTTTACCACGATATGCCCATTTTTGATTTTTCGTTTCCGTTCCATTCCTTTCCCGTCCTTTCCTTTGAAATCGGGGTTTACAGTTTCGTAGCAAGCATAGGAACCGGATAGCCTGTTCCGTATTTTGCCCTGCAAAACGCTTGTTGGGAAGTATCCCAAACCCTCATTTTGTAAGCCTCTTGAATTGCAGAAGCAGCCGACGCTCCAATCGCCACACTTCTTTCATGAGCCGCTTTATCTCGTCCATATCGTCGGTGTAAATGTGCGCTGTTTCATTGATACGCCTTGCAATCTGATTGACGTTTACACCGATTTTCTGAAGCTGCGCCGTATGCGCTTTGACCTCTTGCAAATCTAAAACAATAATGTACTCGTCGATAAGCATTTTTCGAAAGTAAGCAGATAGATTTATCGTCGGTATTTGCTTCATCTTTTTTTCAATCAACGCCCGTTCTTCCTCTGTTACTCGTACAATGATTTGTACATTCCTTTTCCTATTCTCCATTCGCATTTCTCCTTTCACTTCCTACAACACCGCAGAGGGCGATTTTGACGAAGTTTCAGAGAAGATTTTTAAAAAAGTTCTCTCACTTCTTAATACGGGGAAAATCGAAAAATGCCAAACGGAACATCGATTTTGGATAAAAAAATATTGCAACACAGAATGGCTGCAACATTGACTTTAACTTGTCATTTACTTGTCATGTTATATGCGATACAATGAAAAGCAGAGGTGATGAAAATGCAGGAAAGTAGATTGTTTCGGATTGTATATTATCTTTTGGATAAAGGAAAATCGACTGCACCCGAACTCGCAGAAAAGTTTGAGGTGTCTGTAAGGACAATTTATCGGGATATAGATATAATCAGTAGTATGGGTATTCCTATTTATGCAACACAAGGCAAAGGCGGCGGTATTACGTTGCTTGATAACTTTGTCTTGGATAAAACTCTATTATCAACGAGGGAAAAAGAACAGATTTTGATGGCTTTACAAGGCATGATAGCGACAGAACAAAATAACGCTGACGAACTGCTTAGAAAATTGGGGAGCCTGTTTCAATCAAAAAACACGAACTGGATTGAAGTGGATTTTTCCAATTGGGTAAAAAATAATCTGGGGCAAGATATTTTTAATCTAATCAAGAGTGCCATTTTTAGCCGCAACGTCATTTCATTTCAGTATTTTGGCAGTAATAAAGAAAGTACACAGCGGCGGGTTGAGCCGTTGAGATTGGTATTTAAGAGTAAAGATTGGTATTTGTATGGCTTCTGCCTTATGCGTAATGACTACCGTTTTTTCAAATTGACGCGGATAAAAGATATGGAAATACAACCGGATGTTTATACCCGTGAGCTTCCGTCAGCATACTCGGTCGGAAAGTTAATGAATATTGAAAATACCATAGCCGTAAAATTAAAGTTTGATAAGAGAATGGCTTTTCGTGTATATGATGAATTTGCAAATGAGGTCACAGAGGATGAACAAGGCAATCTCTATGTTCAGACAAACTTACCCAGTAATGATGCGCTATACAGTTATTTGTTTTCCTTTGCTGATTATGTGGAACTCCTTGAACCGGAAATTATCCGAGGACGAGTGAAAGAAAAATTAGCTGCCATGCAGAAAAAATATGTAACCTGACATTAGGTTGCAAGTTATACGTTGTATAATTTGCTTAAAAACATGAGGTGCATATTGATGAAATACGAATGGAAAAAGCAGGAGAAAAATTTATATGGGGCAAAACCAATGCCCGCCTTGATTACTGTACCTATGCAGAGCTATATCATGATAGACGGAAAGGGAAATCCAAACGATGAGGATTTTTCAAACAGAGTAGCTGCGCTGTACGCATTGGCTTACGCCATAAAAATGGGGTATAAATCCGCCGCGACGAAAGGCGATACTACTTTAGGCATACACGATTTTGCTGTATATCCTTTAGAGGGAATATGGAAACAAGTACAAAGTGACGAACTTGTAAAGGAAGAACTGGAATACACCATTATGATACGGCAGCCGGATTTTATTACCGAGAGCATGGTATGTGCGGCATTAGAAATCGTGAAAAAGAAAAAGCCAAATCCATTGTATGAGAATATCCGCTTTGACACCATGCAGGACGGAAAATGTATTGAAATCCTGCATATCGGGGCATTTGATGATGAACCTGCCTCTTTTGAAAAAATGGCGCAGCTTGCAGTGAAAAGCGGCTTGAAGCATGACGAGAGTTATCACCGGGAAATCTATCTGAATAACGCCAACAGAGTGGAAAAAAGCAAACTCAAGACTATTTTGAGATTTTCAGTGAAGTAGTACGAAATCTACTAAACCAAATCATATTTAGTATAATGCCGTCATAACAGTAAATAAAAAAACCGTTGTTGTGGCGGCAGGATAACTATGCGCCTAACATAATAAAGTAGCCTAACGGCGGTTTTGAAATAACAATCAAAGCCGCCGTTTTCCTTTTGAAAAATTGGATTTGCGAGGGGCGTGATAAAGTTGCCTTTTTTAGGATATGGCGGTATCGAGGAGGTATCGTCATGTCCGTTTTATATCAACACTGTTTTCTAATCAGTAGCCTATTAAAAAAAGCCCATTTCTGCCTACGGGGTATTCCGACCATGAGTATGAACTCACAAATCATCATGTGTACTCCACTGCATCATATAGCATAGCCGCCTGTTCAGTTTTACGCTGCACGGGCGGTTTTTGTTATAGCCCCCACTCCAAACAGAAAGGGGGGTGAATATGATGTTATCCACAGAATACAGGGAAAGTATCGAACGCAGGTTTCACGCATTTTGCAAAGCCGTATTGCACAATGAAGCCTGTAATTATTACAGGGAAAGGAAACGCAGAACGCAGCGCGAAATATCCTTTGAATACTTGCAAGAGAATACTTCTTTTGCGCCGCACAGCACAGATAAATACTTTGTCTTGCAGGATAAGCCGACTGCCTTTGAAGTCAACGGACAGACGGTTATTATTAACAGCGAGAAGTTAGCCAAAGCCTTGTTGTGTTTGTCGGAAGGTTGGCGAGAAATTATCCTTATGCGCTATTTTCTGCAATTAAGAGATAAGCAGATTGGGGCGTTATTGGGAAAACCGGGCACAACGGTCAATTATCAGAAAAACGCAGCTTTGAAACAGTTGCGGACAGAAATGGAGAAGATGAATGAGGAAGAATAACAAATACAACCTTGTTCCCTATGAAGTGATTGAAAGAGCAATCACAGGCGATACTGCCGCGCTCCTTGCGGTGCAGGAAAGGCACAGAGCCTACATAGGCAGACTAAGCGGAGGGAACGCCAATATGAAAGAGCGATTGAACGCCAAGCTGCTTATAGCTGTTATGAAGTTTCGATTGGAGTATCAGCCGCTGCGCAAGTAGCAAAGCCAAAAACAGCCGTCAAGGATAAACTTCGCGCTTCGCGTCCTTGACGGTTGTTTCCGTCTTTGCTGTTGGGTAATCAAGAGGGCGCAAACGGATAGACCGCTTGCGCCCTCTCCAAATTATGGGGTTCGCTGTCACGCAATAGGGGTTGAAAAAACCTGTATTCATGCGGCCTTGTAAAGGCATAATGAGGATAGGTAAGGGTTTTATACTTGTACCCCTCAAAATGGTGTTCTACTGCGTAACATCATCATTGTTTATTTGTTTTCAAATAGAACTTTAAGCCGTTTTATAATCACCAAGATATTGAGTACAGCTACAATTGCTAAATAGTAAATACTTCCACTAATTATTTGCAAATACAGCGATTGCTTAAATTCTCCAATAAATAATGTAACAAATGAAATGAAAAGCAATAGCAAGCAGACAAGTGCTTCAAAAATCGTTGCATTAAACGTCTCTTTTAAAAGTTGCTTATATTTTGAATTTTTATTATCTTTATCTGCAAATGCGCACAAAATGCTAAGTGTAGAAAAAAACATAGCTATAAGAATTGATAAAATAATATTAAGATTATTCAATATTTCACTATCTACGCAACGTATATTTAAGATACCGATAGAAAATAAAACGGGAACAATAAAAATACTTACAAGTTGCAGTGGATTCCCTTTAAACACGCTAAAGTGTTCAAGGAATATTGAGCGCACATCAAGAAAATTGCTCATTTTCAAGGAAAAACTAAAAATCAAAACAACCGTTCCAACTATAAATAAAATTATAGATGCATTATTCACAAACTCCCCTCCTGTTTAACCGATATGCAGCACCATTTCCTCTAAATATTCTGTTGCTACTTTTGTAAAATGCTCAATGAGCATTGTCAAATTAGGGTGACCGTCAGCCATTTTTATTTCATCTGGTATAGCTTCTATAATACTAAGGTTTTCAAGATTATGTAGGTTTATTTTTCGAGTACGTCCACCAATATCAACTACAACCTTTAAGTTGTCATATTCTATCTGTTCAAATTCGAACAAATTATAGCGGCCACCTGCCACATATCGAATTTTATCCATCATACGGCTCCACATTTTTTCAGTAAAGTACAAATTACCAATTTCGCGAATCTCTGAGCCATATCCTTTACGTACATTATCCGAGTTATCACTTGATTTAATATTTTTAACCATCACTAACTTTTTTATATTGTCTTGTCGTATTATTTTTTTAACAAATAAATCGGGCGAGATAGTGTTGCATTTAAGTGTGATATGAAATCCATTTGAGAAAAACTCCTGCATTAAAGTAGTAGTTATCGTTTTTACACCAAATTGGCCGACATTTTGAAAGATAAACAATCCCTTTTGGACTACTACACGCTCGCTGTCTTTTGGAAAAACAACCATTAAATAAAATGGTCTTGTGTCTATATCGGATGATTTCTTTTTATATTTGACTTTTTGAGTGTTTCCATCAATAATATCAGACGAACTACCATATACGCCCGAATAAATTCTTGTGTAGAACATGCGGAAGTCATCGTTTTCTAATATATTATCTTCATTATATTCACATCTAAACGATTGTTGTTTATTATCATCTTTTACAAGACTCTCATGGGTCTTAAAAAATTGAACGAATATTTCTGATAAATCCTGAAAGTAACATTCTGTTCCATCTTCTTTTTGTAAAGTAAGAGGCATATTTAAATTAAAGATTTTTGTATTCCCTCTTGAATTGGTTTTTCGCAAATGGAAACTGCAAGCGGTCAAACTAAGATTAAACATCAACGCCCCTCCTCATTAGGTATTCTATGAATAATAATACCACAAAAATGATATATTGTCGAAAAAATAGAAGTAGCACATGAAAATTCACAAACATGTACTACTTCTATGTGCGTCCCTGTATGGCAGCTACCCTATATCAAGTTTGTTATGATACTGTTTTATGAGTAGCTACCTTTTGGCATCTTCTTTTTTGCAAGTGGCTTAAAAATGATTTAATCGTCTTCACCATTCATCCAGCTATCGAATTTTTCTAATACTTTATCATAGGTCTGCTGGGAAATATCAGGAAGCTTTCCACCCCAGGCTTTGGTAGCCTGATCGAAGCCCTTTTTAAAAGCATCTGCTAATTCCTGGGCCTTGGACTTATCATTACCGGATAATGCTTTTGCAAAATCTAAAATACGGTCAGAGGTCTGGTTTACACCCCAGTATCCGTCTTCTGCAATATCAGCCTGTGCCTGTGCCTTTACATCAGCAGAAACAGTGAAGTTACCGCCTGCAAGGAAAGACCACATATCATCGGCTTTGCCAATGGCTGCGCCCTGTTTGCTCATCATCTGTTCTACAATTCCGCGAAGCTGTGAAATACGGCTGTCAGAATCAGCTTTCATTTTTGCAATGAGAGCAGAGTTCTGTGTCTTTTGGGAAGAACTGCTCTTATCACTGGAGCCTTTTTCATAGATAACACCGGCAGCGGTGTCATTCTTCGAAGATTCGGTCTTCTTAGAAGAAACTTTGGAATCTGTGGCAACAGTGGATGCAGCAGATACATAATTGTTAATAGAATTAATTGCCATAATCTTAACCCTCCTTGGTCAAATGCTTACTAAGTATCCATTCTTAGTCTTATTCATATATTTTATCGGTAAGAATGGGACAAAATATAAGAGGAAGAATTGACCTTTTTTAGAAAAAATGATAACATAAATTTGTATCATGTATACAAAATACAGGAGAAAAACAATGGACGAACTTGCAGTAAAAGCACTGGCAAAAATAAATCTTGGATTGGACGTATTACGTCGGAGAGAAGATGGGTATCATGAAGTAAAGATGGTTATGCAGACCATTCATTTATATGACCAGCTTCATCTTAAGAAAATAGAGTCTGGCATACATTTAGAGACAAATCTTGGATTTCTTCCGGTAGATGAAAGTAATCTGGCTTACCGGGTAGCGAGACTTATGAAAGAAAAATATCAGATTGAAGAAGGCATTGATATCCGGCTGAATAAGCGGATTCCTGTTGCTGCCGGGATGGCAGGTGGAAGCACGGATGCCGCAGGTGTGCTTTATGGAATCAATGAATTATTCAATCTTGGAATAAAGCGGAAAGAACTGATGGAGCTGGGCGTTCAGATTGGGGCTGACGTACCGTATTGCATCATGCGTGGTACAGCTTTGGCAGAAGGCATTGGAGAAAAATTAACTTCACTGCCACCGATGGTGAAGTGTCCGGTAGTGATTGCCAAACCGCAGGTCAGTGTATCTACTAAATATGTCTATGAGAATCTGAAGTTGGATGAGCATACACAGCATCCTGACATTGATGCCTTAATACAGAATATCCGCACAAAGGATTTGCCGGCAATTGCAGGTAGTATGGGAAATCTTTTAGAAACGGTTACTGCAAAGAAGTATCCGGAGATAGAGAAGATAAAAGAACTGATGCGGGAAAATGGTGCATTGAATGCCATGATGAGTGGAAGTGGTCCGACAGTATTTGGACTTTTTGATGAACTGGAAACGGCAAAAATGGCAGCAGCGATTGTACGCCAGAGCGGGCTCGCAAGGCAGGTCTTTGTAACAGAGATTTATAATAATAGAAGATAACAACATGCTCTTTATAAAAAGGGTTGGAGGGTTAATATATGACAGATAATCTGGAATTAAATATGAATGCATATCTTCCTTTGCGAGATGTTGTATTTAATACACTTCGTGAGGCAATATTAAAAGGAGAATTAAAACCGGGTGAAAGACTGATGGAGCTGCAGCTGGCATCTAAGCTTGGAGTCAGCCGGACTCCGATTCGTGAGGCCATCCGGATGTTAGAGCAGGAGGGGCTTGCTGTAACCATACCGAGAAGAGGAGCCGAGGTTGCCCGCATGACAGAAAAGGACATGGAAGATGTGTTACAGATCCGGGCAGCTTTAGATGAACTGGCAGTGCAGCTTGCAACAGAACAGATTACAGATGAGCAGTTTGATGCATTAGAACAGGCAAGACAGAATTTTGAAAATTCTTTAAAAAGTGATGATGTAAAAGAAATTGCACAGGCAGATGTGGCATTTCATGATGCTATTTATAATGCTACCGGAAATGCAAAACTGGTATCCATGCTGAACAATCTGCGGGAGCAGATGTATCGTTACCGTGTAGAATATTTAAAGGACGAGACGATTTATCCGAGATTATTAAAGGAACATAAGGATATTGCAGAGAGTCTTCGCAGGAAGGACAAGTCCCGTGCTTCAGAAACCATGCGGGAGCATGTGAAGAATCAGGCAGAAGCAGTCAAAGATATGATCCGTCAGCAGGAACAAGACCAATAGCATAAAGAAACAGGAATAAAAAAACAAAATACGGAAACACTAAGGACAGACCATACAGGGTCTGTCCTTTTTGCATATGCACAGGTGACTGGAAAACCGCATGCTTATATGCAGAGCTGGCGGACATCCGATACTATAAAAATTATGCCAAGGAGTTGATTTATGCAGCAGAAAGAAGAGAAAATCGCAGGGCACACTGCAAAGCATATCGCAGGACACACCGCAGAACATACAACAGAACGTAATGCAGAATACAATGATGAAATTACAACCAGTTTGCAGGAAAATGCTGCACGTTTTCAGAAGATATTTTCCGGGTGTGCGGATATTAAAATGCGAACCATGAAGATTGGACAGAAGCAGCAGATTGCGTGTATGGCAGCATACATAGAGATAACCGGTGGTGGAGCAATTTTTGAGAAATCTCTCGTTGGCAGGCTTTTAAACGAATTGTGTCATTATAATGAAAAAGAAGTCTATGAGCGGCTGTCGCAGAATGCCCTTGGCTTATCGGATGTTACGCCCTTTGATACTTTTTCGGATGCAGCAGCAGGTCTTCTGACCGGAGATACCATTCTATTTATAGATGGCTATGATAAAGCGTTAAAGATTCCGGATAAGGGATACCCGTCTATGGGAATTTCAGAAGTAAATTCAGAAAAGGTAATCCGGGGCTCTAATGAAGGATTTACCGAGTCCGTAAAAGCGAATACGGCATTGGTACGTAAGAGGATTCGTTCTCCGAAAGTAAAGGTAAAAGAGAAAAAGATAGGGCTGCGCAGTAAGACCAATGTGGATTTGATGTATATGGAGGATTTGATTTATCCCGGAGTTTTAGAGGAGGTAGAAAAGCGGCTTGACGGATTTGAAATTGACGGAGTCTTAGACAGTGGAATCATTGAACAGCTTACAGAAGAAAAATGGTATTCTCCATTTCCGCAGTTTCAGACCACACAGCGGCCGGACCGGGCAGCTATGGCAATTTTAGAGGGAAGGGTAGTGCTGATTGCGGATAATTCACCAATTGCACTGATTCTGCCGACGGATTATAACTCCTTCATACAGACCAGTGATGACTATTACAACCGCTGGGAAATTGCATCATTGGGAAGAATGTTACGTTTTCTGGCTTCTTTTTTTGCCATGACATTACCGGGACTGTATCTTGCAGTCTGTAATTTTCATACACAGATACTGCCGACGAAATTGCTGTTATCCTTTGCAGCAGCAAGACAAGGAGTGCCGTTTCCCGGGGTGGTAGAGGTGCTTTTGATGGAGTTATCCTTTGAACTGTTGCGGGAAGCAGGCGTGCGCCTTCCGGGAGCTATGGGGAATACCATAGGAATTGTCGGTGGGCTGATTATCGGACAGGCGGCGGTGGAAGCAAATCTGGTCAGTCCTATCGTGGTAATTGTGGTGGCATTTACAGCACTTTGTTCCTTTGCGGTACCCAATGAAGAATTTGCAACAGCATTTCGCATCTTGAAATTTTTCTTTATTGCCATGTGTGCGTGGCTGGGCTTTTTCGGCTTTTTGATGGCTTTGCTTGCGGTACTCATTCATCTGTCACATCTTAAGAGTTTTGGCATTCCATATCTGATGCCCTTTGTAGGGGCAGATGTAACGGATTATCAGGATGAGCGGGACAGTCTGCTACGTCTGCCATTATATCAACTGCGGCACAGACCGGTTTTTGCGAGACGCCACAATCGTCTGCGGCTTAGGAGGAAAAAGTAATTATGTTTTCAGAAAATCAGAAAATACCAGAGAGGCAGATGGCAAGGCTCCTGATTTTTGATATGTGCGGAATCAGTACGTTGCTGCTTCCCGGACTGTTAGGAAAAATGCTTGGGACAGACGGCGTATTTGCCATATTGCTGGGAGCAGTGCCGGTGTATCTATTTACCTTTCTTCCAGAGCTGCTACAGGAAAAGCGGAAAAACAGTAATACCAGAAATGGCAGTAATACCAGTAATACCAGCAATATCAGTAACATCGGGAAAAGTTATCCGGAGATTTTAAAGAAACAAGGCAATGGTTTTATTCGTATTTTTGTATTGGTAGTCTATACAGTCGAGGGAATTCTGCTGGCGGGCTATGGCTTATTTCTTTTAAGTGACCTGATGGTGAGTGAGTTGTTAAAGGACAGTTCATTTGTGCTGGCAGCAGTTTTACTAATGCTTTTATGTGGCTATGGAATCTGGCAGGGCATCGAAGGGCGTGCCCGGGTGTATGAAATCCTGTTCTGGTTTGTATTTCTTCCACTTATTTTAATGCTGCTTCTGGCAACAAAGGATGTCAATACGATTTACTGGACTCCGGTAATGGTACATTCCTGGGGAAACTTTGTGAAAGGGACAGCGGCAGTTGTGCTTCTGTATGGCACAATGGCATTTGTTTTGTTTTTACAGCCCTATCTTGCAGAAAATGTCCGAGTAGGACGGACATGCCGGAAAAGCCTTTGTGTTACAGTGATTTTTAATGCTGCAATCTATCTGATTACGCTTGGCATCTTTGGCAGTGGCATGCTGCCGAAAATGAAATATCCGGCAATTACATTAATGAGCATGATAAAACTGCCAGGCGGTTTCTTCGAACGGCAGGATGCCTTTATGGTAGCAATCTGGTTCTTTACAATTTACGCATTTATCAATACCGGAATGTTTTATGCCTCGGATTTGCTGAAAGCTGTATGGCAAAAGGAAGGACACCAGAAAGCGGATGGGAAAAATGAAGCGATTCAGGGAAAAGCCGATGCGAAAAGTATAGAAAAATTGATAATACTAATTGTAATGATTCTTACATTTGCAGTCACATTGCTTTTTTACCGGCTACCGGAGTGGAAAATAATATTTATATGGATTCAGGCAATTGCATTTCTTCCGTTGACGGTAATTCTTCCGCTGTGCATTGGAGAGATAAGTAAATGCCGGGAAAAGGGATAGTGAAAAGGGATAGTGAAAAAGGATAGCGGAAAAAATGGTGAAAAGGAGCAGCAGTATGAAAAATAGAATCGTGACAATTGTTTCCATGATATTTTTGGCAGTCTTATGCCTTGGCGGCTGTGGAAATACAGAGTTGGAAGAACGGAATTTTCCATTGGCAGCAGCGGTGACTTTGACAAAGGAGAACTATCAGATGGCATTTGGCTTTGAGCAGCTTAAGGATGTGGCAGATGAGAAAAGCGAAAAAGAGAATACATCGGTACTTCTGGCGGAAGGAAAAGACTGCATGGAGCTGTTTTTACATGCAGATGGGGAAAATCCTGGAGAGATGGATTATAACCATTTAAAGGCATTGATTCTAAACCGGTCGCTTTTAGAGGATGAAAAGCGGCTGGGGGCATTTCTTGGGTATCTGGAAGAGGAAAATCTTTTTTCGAGGAATACGCTGCTTTTTGTTACGGAGGATGAACCGGATCAGGTGATGGAGATGGATACAGTTTTAAAAGAGCCGGTAGGAACTTATCTGAATGAAAGAATTGCCTCGGATGAACGTTTTAAGGACAGTGAGGCAGTTACCCTGGGCAGCCTGTTCCGGATATGGGAAAATGAGAACGAAAATCTGTGGATTCCCTATATTAACTGTGCAGAAGATAAAATGATACTGGAAAAATATTATCTGATGCAGGGCAGGATGGCAGCAGGCAAAGTGGACCGGGAAACGGGAGAACTGGCTTTGCTCTCAGAGCAGAAGATGAAAAGCTACAGCATTTCACTTGAAGATGCAGAAAGTGTAACACTTAGTAATTTATGCTGCAGCTATGCTTTTACGGAGCAGAATGGCCAGGTGACGGAAACCGTTACAATAAAGGCGGATGGAAAGTATCAGGGCAACAGGGAACGACTGCAGAAAACAAAGCACAGGGATGAAAAATTGGAAGATCTTCATACAGACAGTCAGGATGAAAATGCTCTGATGGAAGTGGAAGCAGAAATAGAGCAGACTTTGGAAGAAAAGATGGATGCCATGACAGAAAAATTGCAACAGAATCAGAATGCAGATGGAACAAACAGTTATTATAAATTAGGGGCATATGCAAGGGATATTTATTTGCAGTTTCAGAAGGATTGGAGCGGTTACCGGAAAAACCTGACAGTGGAATATCATTGGGATGTCACGCTGGTGACATCTCCGTAGGATGCTGGACACCCGGTTACACTGGTAACATTTTTGTAAGATGTCTGGTTCTGGTGATGCTGATGGCAGCCTATTATTTCTTAAGTTAATTTATTAATTTGACTTAGATTGGGCAAAAACAGAAAGATTACATTACTTTTTGCCCAAAATGAGTTGCAGAAGGAAGCATAGTCTTTGTTATTTGCTTCTGATTGGGTAAAAAGACTTCATTTTTCTAGAATCTTACCCAAACCGAGAGAACTTCGGAGATAACAGCAGAGGAGATTGGGCAAAAAAGAGTCATTTTTCTTAAATTATATCCAAATCAACTTCACCAGCGACTTTTGAGAGAAAAGTCGCAAACTCAACCGTGTCCCCAAAAAGAAAAGTTACAAGCTCAGCCGCATCCCACCAAGAAAAATTTACAACCCCACCCCATTTCTACATAAAATTTTCTCCCCCAAAAAGTTATCAAAATGTATAGAAAAAATTTTTTCGGTTATATTCCAGATAGAAAGTCAGAATGGTATGGCGAAAGAAAGCGTAGCAAGGAAAAGCAGAAATAAGAAATCAGAAACATGAAAAGGAGTTTTACCATGAAAGAATATAACCGAAAAAAATTGTATTTAAAAAGGGCGTTGTTCTATGGCATGCTGTTATTACTGTTGGTATTTACGGCAGGCAGTGCGAAAAAGGCTTATGAGGGGCGAAGAATGCAGGAAGAGATTGCAGAAAAGATTCTGCGTTTCCATGTCAGGGCAAACAGTGACGGAGATGAAGACCAGAAACTGAAACTTAAGGTGCGGGATGCGGTTGGAAAAGAGATGGGAGAACTTTTGCAGGATGCTAAGACAGCCGAAGAAAGCAGCCGGATTGCAAGAGAACACTTCCCGGAAATTATACATATTGCAAAAGAAGTCATCCGGCAGGAGGGCTATGATTATCCGGTAGAGGTGAAATTATCTTCCGTGGAGTTCCCGGTAAAGACCTATGGCAGTTATACGTTCCCGGCGGGAACTTATCAGGCACTGGAAGTGATTATCGGAGCAGGCATGGGACATAACTGGTGGTGTGTCATGTATCCGAATATGTGCTTTGAAGGAAGTGTCTATGAGGTTGTGGATGGTAAATCAGAAAAGGTATTGAAGGATACCTTGAGTGAGACGGAATATCAGTCTCTGATGGAAGAGAAGAATTATAAGATTTCATGGAAATGGCTGGATTTCTGGGATAAATAGTGCTATACTGACCTGGATTTCTATAGAAGGAGCGGATTAGATGACAAAAGATGTAATTGTATCAATCAGCGGATTACAGATGCCGGCAGAAGGAGAAGCAGAGCCGGTTGAAGTGATTACAGTAGGGGATTATTACCAGAAAAACGGAAAACATTATGTGCTGTATGAAGAAGTAAATGAAGGTTTTGAAGGAAGCACAAAGAATATAATCAAGATGCAGGAAAACTGTATTGATATTACAAAAAAAGGAGTTTCCAATGTACACATGGTCTTTGAAAAGAACCGGAAAAATATGTCTTATTATGGAACGCCATTTGGAAATCTTCTGGTTGGAATTGATGCAAAGGATATTAAAGTGGAAGAGACAGAACATTGTATTGATGTGCAGATAGATTATGCATTGGAGGTAAACTATGAGCATCTGGCAGACTGTACCATTAAGATGAAGATTGCATCAAAAGAAAAAGGCGAATTCAGTCTTGCGTAGCTGGATGTATAAAAATAGAGCTGGGTGAAAACCCAGCTCAAGTTATTTTATTTACCAGCTTTTTCTTTTAACTTTGCCATAAAGCCTTTTTTCTTTTTGGCAGGCGCTTCGATAGGGCCACGCATTCCTTTTACTGCAGTAATGTAAAGCCCGCTGACAGTAGCTTTTACTTCCTTCTTAACCGGAACAGAATCAAAAATCTGTCCGTCACAGATTAAAGTCATAACCTTTGGACCAACCTTTGCTTTGACGATTGGAAGTTTGGAACGGCGGAGCATTTTCGGAGTCTGGGCAATGACATTTGCCGGAAGACCGGAATCTTTAAGCCGCATCTTCTTCTTATCGATAATCAGCATGGAAATGGTCTGTGCTGCTGCTGCAATCTGGGCATCCTGTTCTTCTTTCTTTTTCTGAGCTCGTTTGCCCACAAAATAAAGAACAATCAGGGCAATAATCATAATAATCAGTATTGTTAATAATACAATCGCAAATTTTGGCACGATGAAAACCTCCTTAAGTAAAATCCAAATATGATTGTATCATTGATTGGCAGGATTGACAACCTGCAAATGCGAAAAATTCTATGAAATGCTTTTATTTTCGGTGAAAATGTGGTATCTTTAGAAAGTATGACTGACTGGAAAAATCCAGCCTTTGAATGAAAGACAGAAGGGAAATAAACATGAAGAAGAAAATAGTAGCAGTATTGTTATGCCTGACACTGGCATTTTCAGTAACTGGCTGTGGAAAAGACAAGAAAAGTGAATCGGTAGAGAATACAGAGAGCACAGAAGTGGTATCCAGTGCGGCAATTGATTTTGACCCGCTTGATTATGTGGAACTGGGCGATTATATGGGATTGTCAGTAGCTTTGACAGACGATTATTCCGTAAGTGATGATGATGTGAAGACTTTTATTGAGAATAGCGTAATTACCAACTATCCATACTATGTAGATACGGATAAAACAGTGGTAGAGGATGGAGATGCTGTAAATATCGATTATGAAGGATTAAAAGATGGTGTGGCATTCAGCGGTGGAACTGCAACAGATACGGTCTTAGAGATTGGAAGCAATACGTTTATTGACGGCTTCGAAGAAGGACTGATTGGTGCAAAAGTAGGGGATAAAGTAACCTTGAATCTTACATTCCCGGAAAGCTATAAAAATACAGACCTGGCAGGACAGGCGGTTGTGTTTAATGTAACCATCAATAAAATTGTTGAGAAACAGGATATTACTTATGACAATATGACAGATGAATATGTGGCATATGTCAATGCTAAGGCCAGCCTTGGCTATGATACGGTAGATGAGATGAAGGCAGATGCACGCAATTATCTGGAATCTTCTAAGGAATCCTCCAAGAAATCTGCAATCCGTTCTGCAGTAATGGACAAGTTAGGAGAGGTATGTACCGTAAAGGAACTTCCGGATGGACTTCTGGATGCCCGTATGGAAGAGGTAATGGCACAGTATGAATCCTATTACTGTAGCGATGGAAGCAGCCTTAAGGATTATGTGGAAAATACAGCAAATCAGGATTATGATGAATTTGTAAGCAATGTAACTGACGAAGTGACATCAGATCTTAAGACACAGATGATTTTAGAGGCAATTGCAGAAAAGGAAGGCATTGAGTTTGACCAGGATGGCTTTGACAGCTACGTTGGAAATCTTATGAGCAATTACAGCTACAGCGATGAATCCACATTATACAAATCATATGGATTGAGCGCAGACAGCGGAAAAGAATATTTAAAGAAAGTATATGTATGCAATCTGGCACTTCAGAAAGTAGTTGACAGTGCAACTGTTGAAGATGAGGCAGGAACAGAAAATGTTACAGATACTGAATTAAATACAGAAAACTAAAAAGGATTAGAAAATTTTTTATCTAAGGGGGATAGAAAAATGGAACTTGTTGACATCAGAGATTTATTTCACCATCAGGAAGATTATGTAGGTAAGAAGATTACCGTCGGAGGCTGGGTAAGAAGTAACCGTAATTCTAAAAACTTCGGATTTATCGTAGTAAATGACGGAACTTTCTTTGAACCACTGCAGGTAGTATATGCAGACGGACTGGAGAATTTTCAGGAGCTTACCAAAATTAATGTTGGTGCAGCTATTGTTGTTACCGGAGTGCTGGAAGCTACACCGGAAGCAAAACAGCCATTTGAAATTCAGGCAGAGGAAATCGTAATTGAAGGCGCATCTGCACCAGATTATCCGTTACAGAAGAAACGTCACAGCTTCGAATATTTAAGAACTATTTCACATTTAAGACCACGTACCAATACCTTTGAGGCAGTATTCCGTGTACGTTCCCTGATTGCATATGCAATTCATAAGTTCTTCCAGGAGAGGGACTTTGTCTATGTACACACTCCGCTGATTACCGGAAGTGACTGTGAGGGTGCGGGAGAAATGTTCCAGGTTACTACCATGGACTTAAATAACATTCCACACAAGGAAGACGGAAGCATTGATTATACACAGGATTTCTTTGGAAAACCAACCAATCTTACCGTAAGTGGACAGTTAAACGGAGAGACCTTTGCACTGGCGTTCAAAAATATTTATACCTTTGGACCAACCTTCAGGGCGGAGAATTCCAATACTACAAGACATGCTGCAGAGTTCTGGATGATTGAGCCGGAAATTGCATTTGCAGATCTGGAAGATGACATGGTACTGGCAGAGAGTATGCTGAAATATATTATTTCCTATGTTATGGAACATGCACCGGAAGAAATGCAGTTCTTTAATTCCTTCGTAGACAAGGGACTGATTGAACGGCTGAATAATGTATTACATTCCGATTTCGCAAGAGTGACTTATACAGAAGCCATTGAACTTCTGGAGAAGAATAATGATAAATTTGATTATAAGGTATCCTGGGGCTGTGACCTTCAGACCGAGCATGAGCGTTTCTTAACAGAGCAGGTTTTCAAGAGACCGGTATTTGTAACAGATTATCCAAAGGAAATCAAAGCCTTCTATATGAAACTCAATGAGGATGGCAAGACAGTTGCAGCAGTTGACTGTCTGGTGCCAGGAATCGGAGAAATTATCGGAGGAAGCCAGAGAGAGGATGACTACGATAAATTATTAGAAAGAATCCATGAACTTGGATTAAAAGAGGAAGATTACAGCTTCTATCTTGATTTACGTAAATATGGTTCTGCAAGACATGCAGGCTTCGGACTTGGATTTGAAAGATGCGTTATGTATCTTACCGGTATGGCAAACATCCGTGATGTCATTCCGTTCCCAAGAACCGTTAATACCTGTGAATTGTAAGAGCAGCAGGTTATAAAAGAAGTATATAAAAGAAGGGCGTATGAAAAAACTTTCGTTTTTTCATACGCCCTTCTTTTGAATCATGGATTGATTTTATATAAGATAAATAAAGGGAGGTATTTTGCTTAACCCATAATTACTTCAACAGTAACTTCTTTCTTAGACGGATCAAATGGAATTATATTGCCATCAGCAATAGCACCATCTACTGTAAGAACCTTGACACCTTTCTGTACACCATTTGGATTCTTTACCTGGATGTGATAAGTTACACCACGGAAATCACGTTTTGCGGTAAAACCGGATAAAGTAGATGGAATACATGGGTCAATTACAAGACCATCATAATCCGGACGGATACCTAAGATATACTGGGATACATCAAGGAAAGTCCATGCAGCAGTACCGGTAAGCCAGCTGTTCTTTGCTTCACCGAAGTTTGGTGCATCTTTTCCGGCAATCATCTGAGAGTACACATATGGCTCAGTGCGGTGGATTTCGCTGATATCTTCGATATAAGCAGGACAGGTTCTGGTGTATACCTGCCATGCACGGTCGCCACGTCCAACGACTGTTTCTGCAATGGAAATCCATGGATTGTTGTGACAGAAGATACCTGCATTTTCTTTGTATCCAGGTGGATAGGAAGAAATTTCACCGAGCTCTACATGGTATTTGTGATAAGGTGGCTGCAGCAGTACAATACCGTATTTGGTATCTAAGTATTTTTCAACAGACTGCATTGCCTGAAGACAATTGCCTGCTTTCAGTCCGATTTCTGCCATAACACAGAATCCCTGCGGCTCGATAAAGATTTTACCATCGTCACATTCTTTGGAACCGATTTTCTGTTTGTAGTGGTCGTAAGCTCTTAAGAACCATTCGCCATCCCAGCCGGCATCGAGAACGGTTTTTTCCATGGAAGCAATTGCTTCTTCCGCTTCTTTGGCTTCTTCTTCCAGACCTCTGTGTTTGCAGATTTCTACATAATCTTTACCATATTTTACAAACATGCCTGCGATAAATACAGACTCTGCATTTGGCCCCTCAGATGGTCCGAAGGTCTGGAAGGATTCACCCGGCTCTTCTGAGAAGCAGTTTAAGTTCAGACAGTCATTCCAGTCAGCACGTCCAATCAGAGGAAGTCCATGTGGTCCTAAGTGTGTTCTGGTATAGTTGAAGGAACGTCTTAAATGTTCCATAAAATCGGTTGCTTTGCTTTCGTCATTATCATAAGGAGTGATTTCATCTAAAATGGAGTAATCTCCGGTCTCCTTGATATAAGCAGCAGTACCGGCAATGAGCCATAACGGGTCATCATTGAATCCGCTTCCGATATCAGCATTTCCTTTTTTGGTAAGTGGCTGATACTGATGGTAAGCACTTCCATCCTCAAACTGGGTAGATGCGATATCTAAAATACGCTGTCTTGCACGGTCCGGAATCAGATGAACAAATCCTAAAAGATCCTGACAGGAATCACGGAAGCCCATGCCTCGTCCAATTCCGGATTCGAAATAGGAAGCGGAACGTGACATATTAAAGGTAACCATACACTGATATTGATGCCAGATGTTTACCATACGGTCTAACTTCTCTTCGGAAGAAGATACGGTAAAGTGGTTTAAAAGGTTATTCCAGTATTCTTTTAATTCTGCTAAAGCAGCGTCAGCTTTTTCTGTGGTATCAAAACGTTTTAATAATTCTTCTGCCGGTTTTCTGTTGATGCATCCGTTTTCAGCAGGACCATCCCATTTCTCGGCAACCGGATTCTCTACATAACCCAGTACAAAAACAAAGGATTTTGATTCGCCCGGTGCAAGAGAAACCTTGATATGGTGGGAACCAATCGGAGACCAGCCGCTTGCTACAGAGTTCTTAGAGGTTCCGTTTATGACAACTTCCGGCGCGGAATTTTCGCCATAAGCACCAAGGAAAGATTCACGGTCGGTATCGAATCCGGCAAGCTGGGTATTTACAGCATATACCGCATAATGATTACGGCGTTCGCGGTATTCTGTCTTATGATAAAGGGCAGAGCCGTGAATTTCCACTTCACCAGTACTGAAGTTACGCTGGAAGTTTGTCATATCATCCATGGCATTCCACAGACAGAATTCTACATAAGAGAATACGGAAATTTCTTTGTGTTCGCTGCCGTGGTTGGTCAGTGTCAGTTTGTTAATCTCACAGGTATTTCCCATAGGAACAAACATGGTCAGCTCTGCGGATAACTGATTTTTGCTTCCCTCAAAAACAGAGTAGCCTAATCCATGCCGGCACTGATAGGAATCTAATTCAGTCTTGGCTGGCATCCATCCCGGATTCCAGATGGTGTCACCATCTTTGATATAGTAATAATGTCCATTGCTGTCATAAGGAATATTGTTGTAACGATATCTTGTAAGACGAAGGAGCTTGGCATCTTTATAGAAACTGTATCCTCCGCAGGTGTTAGAAACCAGTGAAAAGAAATCTTCACATCCTAAATAGTTGATCCATGGAAGTGGAGTCTTTGGGGAAGTGATGACATATTCTTTCGCTGCATCATCGAAATGTCCAAATTTCATAATTAAATAACCTCCTTAAATACAATAAGTCCGAAAACGATTAAGAGAGGTATTTCTTTAGGTTGAGTATAATATAAGAATCAGGAAAAAGCAACAGAAATATTGAAGAAAGTATGCATTTTAGGAGAAAAGAGCGAAAATGACAGCTTTTTGTCATATGAATCGAAAACACAGAGTGATAACGATTAAGTAAAGAGAAAGAAAAAAATCGACTTAATATAGAAGAAAGAAAACAAGATTAGTAAAAAATGCACAAAACTGACGACTTAAAACTGGATAACTGTTACAAATATACAAAAAATAGTTGCATTTCACACTGGATATGTTATGATAAAGCTACGAAAACGATTAAGAAAAGCAACTCAAAACAGTGAGGTGCAAAAGATGGTATCTTTAAAAGACATTGCGAAAGAATGTGGTGTATCAACTGCAACAGTTAGCAAAGCACTGAATGGACAACATGATATTGGAGAAGAAACAAAAGCAAGAGTAAGAGAGACAGCAGAGCGGATGGGGTATTTTCCAAATGCAGCTGCCAGAGCATTAAAGACCAACCGTTCCTACAATGTAGGAGTCCTGTTTCAGGAAGAAGCAGGAAGTGGTCTGACACATGAATATTTTTCAGGTGTGCTAAATGGAATTAAGGTGCAGGTTGAGAAGATGGGATATGATGTAACATTTATCAACAACAGTTACGGAGTAAAGAAAACCTCATTTTTTGAACATTGCAGATACCGGAACTTTGAAGGAATCGTTATCGTGTGTGCTGATTTTGCCAGCCAGGGAGTGCTTGAATTAATGAACAGTGCATTCCCGGTAGTGACCATTGATTATACACATTACAATTGCACAGCAGTTTGTTCCAATAATGTAAAAGGAATGGAAGAGCTGCTGAAGTATATATATAAGAAGGGTCACCGAAAAATTGCTTACATACATGGACAGAAAAACTCGAATGTAACAAGAGAAAGACTTACAAGCTTTTACCGGACGATGGAAGAACTTCATATTAAGGTAAATGAAGATTACATTCGGGAAGCTGCTTATCTGGAAACAAGGGGAGCGGCGGAGCAGACAGAAATTTTACTTGATATGGATGACCCGCCAACCTGTATTCTTTATCCGGATGACACCTCTTTAATCGGAGGAAAAAACGTGATTATGGAACGTGGGATGCATATCCCGGAAGATGTTTCTATTGCAGGATATGACGGAACAAGAATTTCCCAGTTATCTCATCCGAGAATCACAACGATTCGTCAGGATACAGAAGAAATAGGAAGAGAAGCAGCACGGCGTCTGATTGATGCCATCGAGAAACCGAGAACTACTCTCATAGAGAGAGTCGTTATAGAGGGCACATTGATTACCGGCCAGTCGGTAGGAGAACTGCCTGAAACAACATCCGAAGAGGATGAAAAATGAGAAGGAGGAGAACTCAATGAAAAAGAAACTTATCAGTACTTTATTATGCGTATCCATGGTAGCAGCTATGGTAGCTGGATGTGGATCAGGGGATGACACAAAGGATGCGAACAATGATACATCCAACACAGAAGGAACAGCAGATGCAGATACGGACACAGACAGTGGTTCTGATTCTACAGAAGTAGAGAACACCATCACCGGTGATCCAAGTGCAGATGATGCATTCGTAGTATGGGGCTGGAACGATGACATCAAGAACATTTTGGATGGACCGTTTGCAGAGCAGTACCCAGACCTTGCAAAACGTATCGTATTCGTAAATGCAGGTGGATCTGATTATTATCAGACAAAGATTGATGAAATCTTAGATGATCCTGATAATGAATTGTATCCAGACCTGATGGGACTTGAGGTTGACTACGTTTTGAAATATGTAAACAGTGACTGGCTGACCTCAGTTGGTGACTGTGGAATTACAGCAGATGATTATGCAAATCAGTATCAGTACAATCTGGATCTTGGAACTGTATCCGGCGAAGATTCTTCTGATGCAAACAATGTAAAAGCATTATTCTGGCAGGCTACTCCTGGATGTTTCCAGTTAAGAGCAGACCTTTGTGAGAAATATCTTGGAACAACTGATGTAAATGAATTAAGCACAATGTTCTCTACATGGGATGGTGTTCTTGATGCAGCAAGAAAAGTAAATGATGCATCTAATGGAAAATGTAAACTGTTCTCCGGTTATGATGAGTGCTTCCGTGTACTTTCTAACTCAAGAGCAACCGGCTGGTATGGCGATGACGATGTTATTTCTGTTGATGATAACATGACACAGTATATGGAACTTGCTAAGACAATGGTAGACGAAGGATTAACCTATGAAACAGACCAGTGGTCAACAGACTGGTATGCAAACATGGAAGGTGACGGCGAGACATCTAATGCAGCAGTTGCTTACTGTGGATGCCCATGGTTCACATACTGGAGCTTAAAAGATACCTGGAAAGGTAACACAATCCTTGTAAATGCTCCGGAACAGTTCTACTGGGGTGGTACAGGACTTGCAGCAACAGCTAACTGTGCAGACAAAGAAATGGCTGGAACAATTATCAAAGCATTTACCTGTGACACAGACTTCATGGTATCTATCAATGCAAAGAACAGTGATTTCGTAAACAACAAAGAAGCTGTTAAGAAGATTTCTGAAGCAGGCGCAACATGTGACTACTTATATGAAGCAGCTGGTCAGGATATCATGGCATTCTACTTACCAATGGCTGATTCCATCAGTGCTAAGAATGCAACAGCAGAAGATCAGAACATCAACTCTGCTTGGTCTACTCAGGTGAAAGAGTATGCAGCAGGAAACAAGGATAAAGATACTGCAATCGCAGATTTCAAATCCGCAGTACATGACTCCTATTCATACTTAAAAGCTGAATAATCAGTAAAAGAACAATAACTATGCTGCCCTTTCCGGCATGGGAAGGGCAGCATTTATAAACAAAACTATTGGAGAGTTATTTTAAAATATAGGGAAATGGAAGATGGATTGAGAGGAGTTGGCAAAGATGGACAAAAAGAAAAAACGTAAACATATTGAATATGGCAGATATGGATACTTCTTTATCGCCCCATTCTTCATTGCATATTGTCTGTTTCAGTTATGGCCGTTATTTAATACATTTTACTATAGTACATTAAGCTACTATAAGAGAAACGGTAGAGAATTTATTGAATTTTGCGGATTAGACAATTTCAAAAATATTCTCGGACTGACAGCCGGTGAAAAAGGATATGCATTGATTTATTTGAAAAATACACTGACAATGTGGGTATGTAACTTTATTCCACAGATTTTAGTTTCATTGTTACTGGCAGTATGGCTGACTGATAACATTGTAAAATTAAAAGCTCAGGGCGCATACAAAATTATTATTTACTTACCTAGTATTATCACAGCAGCGTCTGTATCTGTTTTATTCAATGCAATGTTTTCCCAGTATGGACCAATTACACAGACTTTACGTGATATGGGAATCATTTCACAGAAATTTAACTTTATGACAAGCGTCGGCGGAACGCGGGGATTAATATCATTTATCCTCTTCTGGATGTGGTATGGAAATACAACCCTGTTGCTGATATCAGGAGTTTTGGGAATTGACCCAAGTCTTTATGAAGCGGCTGATATCGATGGAGCAACCGGATGGAAGAAATTCCGTTATTTAACACTTCCATTATTAAAACCGATTATGTTATACGTATTGATTACTTCCGCAATCGGTGGTTTACAGATGTACGATATCCCGGCATTATTCAATGTCAGTAAGTCAGGACTTATCGGACAGCCGGATGATTCATCCACAACAATGGCAATGTACATCATGAGATTATATCAGAGTGATGTAGGTAAGGCAGCAGCAGTATCTGTATTCCTGTTTATTCTGACCTTGATTATTAGTCTTATCTTCTTCGGAACGATGACGGATCGGAGCGAGAAGAAACATAAGAAAGGAGGGAATCGATAATGGCAAGTTTTGATATGGCAATGAGCGGACAGACATCCCAGCCAAAACAGAAAAGTTATTCGAAAGTATTACATACAAAAAGAGCAATCCGAGGTTTGATTTGTATCCTCTTTTGTCTCCTTAGTTTACTGCCATTCCTTTTAATGGTTATGAATGCGACCAGAACTTCTGGAGATATTCAGGCAGGTGTATCCTTGATTCCTTCCTCCCACCTGATGGAGAACTGGAACATGCTTCTTCAGAAGCAGAATGGTATGAGATTAACATTAGGAAGAGCAATGTTGAACTCCTTATGTATCACAGTACCAGGTACCTTCCTTGCAGTATATTGTTCCTGTATGACAGCTTATGGAATTCATGTATATAACTTCAAAGCAAAGAAGTTTGCATGGGCGTTCATCATGGCAATCATGATGGTGCCGAACCAGATTACAATCATTGGTTTCTACCGTTTTATGTTAAAACTGAATCTGGTAGATACTTATATCCCATTGATTATTCCTTGTATCGCAGCACCGGCAGTTGTATTCTTCATGAAACAGTATATGGAAAGTACCTTATCCATTGAAATGATTGAAGCTGCACGAATTGACGGAGCAAGAGAATTCCGGATTTTCAATACCATTATCATGCCGATTATGAAACCGGCAGTAGCAACACAGGCAATCTTCCAGTTTATTGCACAGTGGAATAACCTCTTTACCCCAACCATCATGTTAACAACTGATGAGAAGAAAACACTTCCATTGTTTGTACAGATGCTGACATCTGATCAGTTCCGTGTAGATTACGGTGTTGTATATGTAGGTCTTACCGTAACGGTACTTCCGTTAATCATTGCTTACCTTATCCTTTCAAAATACATTGTAGCAGGTGTAGCACTTGGTGGTGTAAAGGGCTAATAAAAATACAAGTAATTCTTTTTTTCCATTTCCTCATACAAAATATAATTAAGCGCAAAGAGAGGTTGCCGAAAGGCAGCCTCTCTTTGTGGTCTCTTTGTGGGTGAATACAATCGCTTGCAATTAGACGAGTTCTGTGATACACTTTCAAACGTTGCAAGTACCCCGTAAAACCAAGGTCTTTGGGGAAGAAGAAACCGAGTGTTCGAGACCTTCCACTCGTAAAACAAAACTAGAGGAGACAAAAGAATATGAGAAACAAAAAAGTATTATTTATTGTGCAGGCTGCGTTAATTGCAGCAATCTATGTGGCACTGACTTATCTTAGCAGTATTGCAGGACTGGCATCCGGTACGATTCAGGTGCGTATTTCAGAAGCATTATGTATTCTGCCAGTATTTACGACTGCAGCAATTCCGGGATTATGGCTGGGATGTTTTCTGGCAAATATGCTGACAGGCGGGATTCCGGTGGATGTTGTGTGCGGAAGCATTGCAACTTTGATTGGAGCGTTTGGAACTTATGCATTAAGAAAGCATAAATTCGCATGTACATGGCCGCCGGTTATTGCAAATATGGTGATTGTACCTTTTGTATTACGCTATGGTTATGGCTTTATTACAGAATATAAAGGCGTTGACTGGTCGATTCCATTTAATGCACTTACTGTCGGAATCGGAGAAGTTATCACCTGTGTGATTTTGGGCAGTGTATTACTCCGGGTACTGAATAAGTACCGCAATGTAATCTTTCATGAATAAAAATAAAATAATACTTGCAATTTAAAATGCCATAAAATATAATGGTTTTAGACCAAAGAGGGTATATTCGAAAGAATATGCCCTCTTTTTACATCTGAAAAATACTTAAAGAGGGTGATTAATTGAAAACATTAGAGACAAATGACTGGATGATTTTAAATAGTATTATTTATAAGATTTATACGACGGAAGATGCAGATATTATGCGGGAGCAGTTTTTAGAGCAGATGAAGATGGTGCTGGATTTTGACAGTGCAGATTTTTTTCTCGCAGACAGCCAGGAGAGCAGGCATCTGGTAAGACCGGTCACTTATAATTGTGATGATGAATCCTCGATGTATGATGAAATGAATTCGAACCGCGGAATTGTATATAGCGGAAAGAGTCTGGTGTACCGGGAAACAGATATGATATCGGATGAAAAAAGGGTACAGACAGAATATTATCAGAAGGTGTACCGGCCAAATAACTGGCATTATGCAATCCAGATGATATTGGGAAGAAATAAAGAATTTTTAGGCGTTGTCACTTTTTACCGGACAATCGGAAAAGATAATTTCCAGTATGATGACATTTTTATTCTGGACATGTTGAAAGACCATCTGGCATTCCGGTTATATAAGGACGGACAGCAAAAGGATGAAAGGGCAGAGAAACTAACGATAACAGAAGTAACAGAGAAATATGAACTGACAAAGCGGGAGCATACGATACTGCAGCTTCTGATGCAGGGAAAGGATAATCATACCATCTGTGAAGAATTGTCCATAAGCGTAAATACATTAAAGAAGCATATCTTAAATATCTATCGGAAGCTGGGTATCAGAAATCGTGTTCAGATGTTTAAGATGATTAAAGAAAAAGAGTGATTTTTCTATATCGAAAAGATGATGGAAAAGGAGATTTTTCTGTGAATGAGGCAGAGAAATCTTCTTTTTTTTGTTTACGCGAGTAGCGAGAAAAATCGCATGCTTGCATGCAGATTTGGCGAGCACCGCGATAACTCGAGAAACTCGCAAAGCGTGTTTCTCGTAGTTTAAGTTGCCAGGCATCCGCAAGAAGATGCCAGTGGCAGGTTTTGCAGTTATAAAATTTTTCTGAAATAACAGAAGGGCATATTGACTTATTAAGAAGTGGCAGGTATGATGGCAGTATCGAAAGCAAATCATTTGCTTTGATTTCGTAGAGCGGGAATATTTCCCAGATTCATTGGCATTTTCGCCAAAATTTCCAAGAAACAGGATGAAAAGTAAAAAAGAGACGGTAAAAGAGTTGGAACAAACGAACTGGTTTGGGTTGTCAAGTCGGGACTCTTTTACTATAATGAAAGGAGAACTATTGTGTATGGCAAGAAAATGTAAAAGCTATGAGGAACTGGAACTTTCCGATGATTTCATGTTTGCAAAGGTGATGCAGAACAAGGCTCTTTGCAAGGAATTGCTGGAACTGATTATGGGCTTTCCGATTGCGGATATTGTATATCTGGAGGAGCAGAAAACTCTGGATGTGGCAGCAAATGCCAAAAGTGTGCGTATGGATGTGTATGCTGCGGATGAGAATCAGACGATTTATGATATTGAGATGCAGACAGGAAAGAAAAAGCATCTTCCGAAACGAAGCCGTTATTATCAGGGAATCATAGATATTGACGAGACAGATAAGGGAATCGAATATCAGAGCTTAAATAAAAGTTATGTAATATTTATCTGCACCTTTGATCCATTTGATGCGGGCAGACATATTTATTCCTTTGAGAACCGGTGCATACAGGATTTGAATCTGGAACTGGGGGACGGAACAGGGAAAATCTTTTTGAGCGCAGTGGGGCGGCAGAACGATGTCAGCGCAGAGATGAAAGCATTTTTGGAATACTTGTCCAAGAAAACAATAGAAACAGACTTTGTGCATCGACTGGACCGGGAAGTTCAGCGGGTCCGTGATAACCAGAAATGGAGGAAAGAGTATATGCAAAGACAGTCGGATTGGATTGAAGATAGAGAAGAGGCAAAAGAAGAAGGAAAATTAGAACTGCTGAATCAGTATGTAAGCGGAATGAAAGCTAAGAACATATCAGAAACTGAAATAAAAAATAATCTGATGGATATTTTTGCATTGCCGGAAGAGGAAGCGGATAATTTATTGCAGGGTGGTAAAGAACAGTAAAATATATATTGGAATAGCATGATTTAAGGAGAAGGTTCGCTATTGTCATAACCGATGGAAAGGGGCAATAGGGAATCTTTTTTTTACTTTACAGGAAATTGCTTTCCTGTAAAATAAAAAACGCTCCGCGAGGATGCACACTGCGGCGTATAAGGTAGATGTCGCAAGCGACCGCCGCAGGCGCGAGAATGTGCCAAGGCACATCCTTTGTTACGATAAACTTGAAAATATGTTTCAAGTAGTTTATGGCAGGAGCAGAATTTGACAATCTGGGGTATAATAATTGAAGAAGAAAAGAGAATGAGGAAGATGATATGATAGAATTTAGACCAATAACCATAGATGACAGAGACTGGATGAGTGAAAAACTGAGGGAAGATAACCGACAGGGCTGCGAATACAGCTTTGCAAATAACTTTATCTGGTCTGTGATATATAAAGTGGAAGTGGCAGAAGTCTGCGGCTGCTGCGTGATAAAATTCGATGCAGAAGGGGAAGACTGTTATGCATTCCCAATTGGAGCCGGAGATAAGAAGGCAGCAATTATGCAGCTCCTTACACATGCAAAAGAAGATAACAGCAAGCTCTATATTGAAAGTATTGAGGAGGCAGACCGGGAGTTTTTAGAAACGTATTTTTCCGGTATTTTTCAGATCGAAGAAAACAGGGACAGCTTTGATTATATTTATACAGTGGATAAGCTGACCAGTCTGGCAGGAAAGAAGCTTCATGGCAAACGAAATCACATAGCAAGATTTAAAGATGACGAGGATTGGAGTTATGAGCCAATGACAGCGGAAAATAAGCAGGAATGCTATGATATGAATCTTAAGTGGTGCGACCGGAGAGCCTGCAAGTGGAATGAGGATATGAGTGATGAGCAGTGTGCCCTGAATCAGGCAATGAAATATTTTGATGAGTTGCATTTAGAGGGCGGCATATTGCGTAAGGCTGGAGAAATCGTAGCATTTACCATAGGAGAACGATTAAATTCCGATACTTATGTCGTGCATTTTGAAAAAGCATTTCCGGAAATACAGGGTGCTTATCCAATGATTAACCAGCAGTTTGTAATGCATAATTGTCAGGAGTATAGTTATGTAAACCGAGAAGATGATGCCGGGGATGAAGGACTGCGAAAGGCAAAATTATCCTATTATCCTGATATTTTGCTGAAAAATTATACTGCACGGGAGATTTAAGATGGAAATACGGTTTGCAACAAAAGAGATGATTCCACAGATAAAAGAGATTTGGCATCGGGGCTTTGGGGATGAAGAGGACTATATGGAATTCTATTTCACGCACCGGTTTACGGAAGAAAATATGCTGGTGTGTATGGAAGATAAGAAGCTTGTGGCAATGACAACATTTCTTAAGGCGTATCTTGTGACCGGGGAAGGTGAGATACCGGTACATTATGCTTATGCAGTAGCAACCCTGCCGGAATACCGGGACAGGGGCTATGCAAAAATGCTGTTAGAAAAAGGAAAACAGCATTTTCAGACACCGATTGTCTTAGAACCAGCCAGCGAAAGCCTCATATACTATTATGAGAAGCTGGGATTTTGTATGGCATTTTGTGTAGCAGAGCGAACCATTCTTCCGGATGAAATTGCAGAAGCAAAAGGGGAAGAAAAAGGGCAGCAGGAATACTGGCTGCTTACAGTGACACCGGATGAGTATGTGCAGCTTCGGGATGCTTATTTTATGGGAAATGGTTATATCCGCTGGGATAAGGATGCAATTACTTATGCGTTGCTGGAAAATGACTATGCAGATGGTTATGCTTATAAAGTGCAGCATCATGGCAGAGAGGATCTTTTATTATTCCGGGAAGAGGAAAAGGCAATCGAAGTATTGGAAACAACTTTGTCAGAGCAGGATTTGCTGGCGGTATTAAAGCGTCTTCGGATAAAAGTTCCGGTCAGAGTCAGAAAATCTTTGGCGGCAGTTGAAAGAGAAGAACGAGCCGGAAATGATAAAAAAGAACAGGGCTATCAGAAAAAAGATTTTGGCATGATAACCGGCTGTGATGAGGCGGAGAATGGGTACTTGAATCTTACGCTGGAGTAGAAACTTTATGAGATAAATTCTATATGAGAGAAGAATTTTATAAGAAGATAATGAAATGCTACTTTAGGATAGCAAGTATGAAAGGAGGTTTTATATGATTGGAATATATATCTGGATTCCGTTTGTAGGAACATTTTTAGGGGCGGCCTGTGTGCTGTTTATGACTGGGGAGTTGAAGCCGCTGGTGCAGAAATCCCTGCTGGGATTTGCATCCGGAGTCATGGTGGCAGCGTCGGTATGGTCACTATTGATTCCGTCTTTGGAAATGTCAGAAGAAATGGGAAGGTTGTCATTTATTCCGGCAGCAGTTGGATTTGCCCTTGGAATTGCATTTTTGCTGATTTTGGATAGGATTATTCCGCATTTACATTTAAACAGTGATGAGCCGGAGGGAATTAAAGTACACCTAAAAAAAACAACCATGCTGGTACTAGCAGTTACCTTACATAATATTCCGGAAGGGATGGCAGTGGGTGTAGTATTCGCAGGATTTCTGATGGGCAGCGGAAATATTACTTTGACAGGAGCACTTGCCCTGGCAATCGGTATTGCCATTCAGAATTTTCCGGAGGGTGCAATTATATCCTTGCCACTTCGCAGTGAAGGAACCGGAAAAGGAAAAGCATTTCTTTATGGTGCACTGTCTGGCATTGTAGAACCGATAGCTGCAATTATAACCATTGCAGCAGCATCCATAGTGATTCCGATTCTGCCGTATCTGTTATCGTTTGCAGCGGGCGCCATGATTTATGTGGTAATCGAGGAATTGCTGCCGGAGGCATCCACAGGCAGCCATTCGAACATTGCAACCATATGGTTTTCAGTAGGATTTCTGCTGATGATGATACTGGATGTGGCACTGGGATAGAAAATCCCGGATAGCTGATAATTTGAGAAACATCTCATTTTTATCAGCTATCCGGGATTTTTTTACTGTCGGGAAGATAGCACTTTTAAGATAAATTCAATAATTTCTGTATTGCTTCCTGCATTTCCGGGTGCTTCCGGTATTGCAGAATCAATTCTTTTTCATGTCTGGTCAGAATAATTTTTTCGGAATCGTCATAACCGAAAGTTCCAAGAATGTCATTGATTTTATATATTTCGCATAAGAGCAAAAGCGTATCGGCATCCGGCTGGGTCTGACCGCTTTCCCAGCCATAAATAGTTTTTGGCGCTACCGGGACAGATTTCTCACTTAACTGGATTGAGACATCCGTTACGGAAAGCTGGTTGCGTTTGCGATATTCTTTTAATACTTTTGCGATGTTTGCATTTTTCATTTTTTCACCTCTTTTTTAATCATAAACTAACATATTTTGAACGTCAAACAATTCTCGGATAACGGGAAAAATGAATGTTGATATTCTCTTTAAGAAAGAATATAATGCTATTTATAAGAAAATATTCCCGGAGTCAGAGAATATTATGAGTTGGAATCTTTTAAAGAGAGAAAGAAAATGGCAAAGACAATAACAGAAAAATTAGCAATATACATAGCAGATAATCATTTATCCGTAACACAGGTTGCACGGGATACCGCCATTTCGGAGGATAAACTGCAGGTGGGAGCAAAAGAAAGCCTGAACGCAACAGAGTTTCTGGAATTGTGTTCCTATTTGAATGTGAAACCGGAAGAATTGAAGAAATGGTGAGTTAAATGCAAAGATATCGATGCACGAAAGATAATATCATAACACAGACCAGCGTCTGCCCGGTATGCAAGGAACGGGCGGAACTGGAAAAATCCGACATTTACTGGTGTGATACCTGTAACATTCCTTTATATCAGAAAAAATGTTCCTGTGGCAGTAAGCCAAGGAGAATGGTATCGGATATCCGCCCGGTATTTCCGGAGGAAAGATTGTTGTTAGAAATTTTGCTGAAAAAGCCATTTGCATTTTTAAAAGATTCGGTATGGAACGGCTCCGGAAATAAATATTATGTCAATGGCAAACGAATTGACTTTTCTGTAAAAGATTTAATAGAAGTAGACGCAGAAGAAGTGCGTAAGCAGTATGAGGATTTGAGAGAACAGAATACCTATCAGTATTTTGATTCCTATATAAAAAGATTCTTAGAGGAGAACCGGGAGCGTTATGAAGAGATAACCGCAGAAGCGACCGGTTATATCAGAGAGAGCACGAAGAATTATAAGATTCAGGATATGTTTGTCTCTTTTTCCGGTGGAAAGGATTCCACGGTGGTATCCAGTCTTGTAATGCGGGCGTTATCAGAACCGAAGATACTTCATATTTTCGGGGATACTACATTGGAATTTCCGGAAACCATGCACTATGTGGAGCGGTTTAAGAAAGAGCATCCGAAGACACCGGTTCTGTCATCGAGAAATAAAGAAAAGAATTTTGAAGAACTGTGTGAACTGATGGGACCGCCGAGCCGTGTCATGCGCTGGTGCTGTACTATTTTTAAAACAGGAGCAATCCAGCGGAAGATAAAGGCTCTGTTTGGAGACAAAGATAAAATAATTACCTTTTATGGAATCCGCAGAAGCGAGTCTGCCAGCAGAAGCAAATATGAGCGGGAGACAGAAGGTTCGAAGATTACGAAGCAGATTACGATTTCACCGATTATTGACTGGATGGATTTTGATATCTGGCTGTATCTTCTGACTACAAAGATAGATTTCAATGACGCATATCGCTGGGGTTATACCAGAGTAGGCTGCTGGTGCTGCCCGAATAACAGTGCCTGGTCAGAATTTTTATCAAGAATTTATATGCCGGAGCAGTCAAAGCACTGGCAGGAATTATTGGTTGATTTTGCAAGGCGGATCGGTAAGCCGGATGCAGAAAGCTATATCCGGGATGGCAAATGGAAAGCCAGACAGGGCGGAAATGGCGTGGAATATGCCAATAAAGCAGTGGTGTCATTTAAACCCTGTGTATTGGAAGAAAACAGCTTTAATTATGAATTGCAGCGGCCGATTTCAGAAGAATTATATGAGCTATTCCGGCCGTTTGGATATATCAATAAGAATCTTGGAAATGAGCGTTTGGGAGAAGTGTTTATTACCACAAAAAATGGCAATCCAAGAATCAAATTGCAGGGACGGATTGGTAAGACTACTCTGAAGGTGACAATTTATGATATGCATCTGGATGGAGCAAAAAATCTGGAAACAGCGGAAGATAAGATAAAATGCCAGCTGACCAAATATCAGCTCTGCATGGGCTGTAAGGCCTGTGAAAGTATCTGCAAACACAATGCGATTGTTATCCGGGATGAAAAGGATGGGAGCATTTCCTATCATATTCTGGATGAAAAATGTGTCCGCTGTGGAGAGTGTGTCAACCATTATGTAGGTGGCTGTTACATCAGAAAAGTGCTGGCAACAAAACGAGGAAAAAGGGAAGAGTAAGAAGAATGGGAGCAATGATAAAAAAGATTCGACTGAAAGGTCATGAGACATTTATATTGCGGGAAGGCTGGCTGACAAAGGGACTGGCAGCAGTAGAAAAGGATGGGACTGTATTCAGTAAAAATTCCGGAGCAGATGCTTTGGGAGTCGGAACCAATATGGCAAAGGCAATCCGTTACTGGATGCAGTCAGCCGGATTCATTGGAAAAACTGAAAACAGGGCAGCCGTAAAACTGGAATCACTTGGTCAATTAGTATATCAGAAGGACCCGTATTTTGAGGATGATTTTTCCTATTGGCTGGTACATATGAATCTGGTGACAAATGCCGAGGCAGTTACAAGCTGGTATCTTTTCTTTAATACGCTGCAGGCAGAAGAATTTACAAGAACAGAACTGGAAGATTATATGATGCGGGAATATGCAGTGGAAACGGGACGGACAGAGATACCAAGACGTTCGCTGGCAGATGATTGCAGTGCCATACTCCGGATGTATAGCAGGGATCATGTGGAGGATTACGACCCGGAGGATAAGAGCATCAGTCCTTTTGCGCACCTTGGATTATTAAAGCTGGATGGTGGGAAATACCGGAAGAGCCAGCCGAATTTAAACCGGCTCAGCCCATTTGCAGTCTGGTATCTTATCGAAAAGATGTGGGAAGAAAATAAAACGAATAGCATCAGTATTGCAAGCCTTTTGGAAGATGCAAAAGGTCCGGGAAAAGTCCTGCAGTTAAAACGGGCGGCATTGAATGAATATCTGGATAAACTGGATAACTATGGCTATATCCGGCTGAACCGGACGGCAGGACTGGATATGGTATACAAAAATGAAGAGAAAGATTGGGGACCGTATGAAGTTGCGGAACTATATTATGAAAAATAAAGGGAACGATCAAGATGAAGAGACTGAAAGATTTCGTTGAGATAGATAAAAGATTTCAAAATTCCATAAATTTACAACTGGATTTGCAGGATGATACCAAGCTGGAAAGTTATATTCCAACCAAATCATCTTTATTAATTCTGCAAAAATATCTGAAATCAGTAATGGGACAGGAAAAGGAAAAAGCAACGATTCTGATTGGACCTTATGGAAAAGGAAAATCACATTTACTGCTGGTATTGTTGCAGATTCTTTCTGCACCGGAAAATGAAAAGGTAAATGACCTGGTTCAAAGAATCAGCAAATTAGATGCAGAAACAGCAGAATTGATAGAGCAGTATCAGAATCAGAAGAAAAAATTCCTTCCGGTTATTGTATCCAGCTCAATTATGAATCTTTCGGATGCCTTCGTCTTAGGACTGACAGAAGCATTGCAGTATGCAGGACTTAGCGACATTGTTCCGGACAGCTATTATAAGGAAGCAGAAAAGGCAGCGGATAACTGGATGGAAAATTATCCCAAGACTTATCAGAAGTTTGCAGAACTGATGCATTCAGAGCATGGTCGCTCCATTGAACAGTGGAGAAAACAGATGGATAAAATGCAGGAAGATGCCTTAGAAGCATTCCGGGAAATTTATCCGAAAGTGACTTCCGGCAGCCAGTTCCAGCCGATTGTAAATATTGAAACCATGAAGGTCTATGAGGGCATCAATCGTATTTTATGTGAAAAATACGGTTATGCAGGCATTTTCCTTGTATTCGATGAGTTCAGCAAATATGTGGAAGGTCATGAAGAGGCAACCTTTGCAAGAGATATGAAGGTATTGCAGGACATGTGTGAGCTGGCAAATTCCGGCAAAGAGGAAATTCATATCGTATGTGTTGCCCACAAGAGTATTAAGGAATATGGACATCAGTTATCAAAAAATATAAAGGATGCTTTTGATGGAGTAGAAGGAAGATTAAAAGAAGTCCGGTTCGTAGTATCTGCGAAGAATAATTTTGAACTGGTGATGGACGCCATTCATAAGGATATAGAGGAATGCAGACGTGTGGCAGCAAAAAATGCAGAGTGGAAAAAGGTGTTAGAAGATACCTATCAACTGCCTTGCATTTCTGCACTTTTTGAACAGGAAGAGTATGACACAGTAGTAAAGGAAGGCTGTTTTCCTTTGCTGCCGCTTACCGTTTATCTGTTATTAGGAATCAGTGAAAAAGTGGCACAGAATGAACGCAGCGTGTTTACTTTCCTTGCAAATAATGAGCCGGGTTCACTGGTACGCCTGATTGAAGAAGATGAAAAGGAAGCCCATGGAATCGGTGCGGCAGTCGTTTATGATTATTTTTCCAGATTATTCCGGGAAAATACAGACCTTATCCATATTCATGCGGAATGGCTGAAGGCAGAGTATGCCCTTGGAAAGGCAGAGTATGAGGAAGAAAAAAACATCATCAAAGTAATGGCATTGCTTAAGATGATGGGAAATGAAGAAGAACTTCCGGTAAACGATGAAAGCATCTATCTGGCAAGCGGACTGGAATATGGAATTGTAAAAGAAAAATTAGAACAGTTAAAAGAAGCACAATTAATACAGTGGAGAAACCGGACTGCTTCTTATGATTTTAAAAATAATGTCGGTGTCGATATCGAAAAAAAGATTCAGGAAGAAATACAGAAACAGAAAAAAGTAAATATCGAAAAAGTGTTAGGTGAAATTGCAGAATTAGATTATGTCCTGCCAAAGCAGTATAATCAGGAATTCACCATGACCAGATATTTTCATTATGAATATAAAAAGTTAGAGCAGTTTCTTGCATTAAAGAAGGCAGAATATCTTTTTGAAGAGAAACCCGCAGACGGAAAGATTATCGCATTGACGGATGCAGATAAGACAACAGATATGGAAAAAGTCCGGCAGCATCTGAAGGAGTTAAAGGACGAGCGAATCGTAGTCCTCATTCCGCGAGAACCGTTAATGGAAGAAGAAAATATCCGGCGTCTGATAGCAGTCCGGCAGTTAAAAGAAGATAAGACATTTTTAGAAGAAAATGCAGTATTGCAGCAGGAATTGCAGCTATATGAAGACGATTTGATTTATGAAATCAATGCGGCATTAGAAAAGCGTTATCTTCCGGAAAATGGGAACTGCACAGTATTATGTGGAATTGTATCCCGGAACAAGAGTAAATCAGTAGGTGAATTTAACCGTACGCTCAGTAGAATCTGTGAGGAATATTATAATCTGACTCCGAAAATTAATAATGAAATGATTAACCGCAGAAAGGTGTCGTCCCAGACAAAACGTGCCAGAAGAACCATTGTAGATGCTGTTTTAAATGGAAAAGAAATGGCACAGTGGGAGAACGGTTCGGCGGCAGAAGCAACCATTTACCGGGCAACCTTACGGGTACTGGATGAAGGAAGAGCAGAAGAGGGAAGCCAGCAGGTATTACAGGAAATCATGGAATATATCAACCGCTGTGCCGGGAAAAAACACAGTTTTTCCGAACTTTATGAAAGCCTTTCCGGAAAAGGCTATGGAGTAAGAGAAGGTATCATTCCAATTTATATCGCAAGGCAGATTGCGGAACTTGAGGATACACCGGTCATTCTTTTACAGGAGCGTGAAGTGGAGATTACGCCGGAAATATTTGACAACATAGAAGAACATCCGGAGAATTACAGCCTCTATGTGGAAAAGGAAACGGTAAATAAAGAGAAGTATATTAAGCAGTTAGAAGAAATTTTTTGCGGACAGGATACCTATCAGAGTATTGGAAAACGAAACCGGCTTTATGAACTGGTGCGAGCAATGCAACGGTGGTACAGAAGTCTGCCGCAGATTGCTGTTTCCTTCCAGACATGTCCGGAAGGCATGGATGAGGAAGCTTATGCATTTATCAAAGGGCTTCGTAAGATTCTTAAAAATATGGAGCCGAACCCAAGAGAAATGCTGTTCGAACAGCTTCCGGGACTGGTAGAGAAAAAGAATTTAAAAGAAACGTCACGGCAAATCAAAGAAGGAAAAGAATATTTAGATACCTTCCTTTTTAAGAAAAATGAGCAGGCAATAGAAGTCACAAAGAAAATCTATGGCGCAGCAAAAGAAGACAGCCTTTCCGGCGTTTTAAAGGCATGGTATGAGGAGCAGGGAAAGGCGGCAAAGAGTTTTCTAGCCAGCAATCAGGTGACGGCATTGATGGGCTATTTATCCAGAATGCAGACCCACAATGAACAGGAAATTGTAGAACATCTTTCCAAGGCAGTCCTTGATATTTATATGGAAGACTGGCGGGATGAGTCCTTGAAGCAGTATGAAGAAGAACTTGCCCGGTTAAAGGCAGAGATTGAACACATCGGAATGGAACAGAGTGAGTCCGGCAGCAGGCAGATGATAGAATTTACCGGAAGTGATGGAAAAAAGGTAAAGAAATTCTATGAAGCAGAGGATGACAGCACCAGTTATTTCCTGAAAAATGCCATGGAAGAAGCTATGGAGGAATTCGGAGACAGTCTGGAAGTGAACCAGAAGGTAGCAGTACTGGTTCAGATGATAGAGAAACTGACGAAGTAGCAAGGAGTTGTAGTTATGAATACAGAAGAAATTATTTATCTTGACAATGCGGCAACAACATATCCAAAACCGGAAGCAGTATATACGGAAATGGACCGGGTCAACCGCAGCCTTGCATTTAATGCAGGGAGGGGTTCCTATGCCCTTGCAAAAGAGGCGGATGAAATTATCGCGGAAACAAGAGAATCACTGCTTGATTTAGTACATGCAAAAGAGCAGGCAGAGGTGGTTTTATCTGCCTCTGCTACTGTTGCTTTCAATCAGATCATTGGCGGAATGGACTGGAAGGAAACGGATGTGGTTTATGTCAGCCCTTACGAACATAATGCGGTGGTTCGCCCACTGGATTTATGGAAAGAGCGGATTGGGTTTACCACAATAGAGCTTCCTTTGGAAAAAGAATCCTTAAAAATTGATTTGGAAAAAATGGAATATCTTTTTACGGAGCAGCCGCCAACCCATATCTTTCTGTCACAGGTCAGCAATGTGACAGGTTATATACTCCCCATCGAAGAAATATGCAAAATTGCAAAGAAATATGATGCAATCACAGTAATCGATGCATCCCAGTCCCTTGGACTGACAGAGCTTGATATGCGAAAAGTTCCGGCAGATATTGTAGCATTTGCTGGTCATAAAAATCTTTATGGTCCATTCGGAACAGGAGGATTTTTCTTAAGACATGGCATAAAGCTGAAGGTTTTTCTGGCAGGCGGAACCGGCAGTGATTCCTTGAATCCGAAGATGCCATTGGAAAGCCCTGCCCGTTATGAGGTAGCCAGTCCGAATATTGTAGCAATAGCAGGACTTCGTGCAGCTCTCATGGAGATAAAGGCAGCCGGAACAGCAAACTGGCTGGTGCATGAACAACAGTTGACTGATAAATTAATTGCGCAGCTAAAACGGATTCCCGGCGTGAAACTATATGGAGATTTCGGGCAGGACAAAGTCGGAATTGTTCCTTTTCATATCCGGGGCTATCAGGCGTCCGAGGTGGGCATGCTTTTGGACACAGACTATGGAATTGCCGTAAGAACCGGCTATCACTGTGCACCACTGATACATAAGCATTTAAAGGATGAAGCTTTCGGCGGCATCGTCCGGGTCGGAATCGGAAGATATACCACGGAGAAAGAGATAGATACACTGGTTGCCGCCGTCGGGGAACTGGCGGAGTAGGAGGAAGAAGATGGAGAATGAAGTTATGAGATCTCATATGATGAAATTTTCCTTGGAAGATTTAAAAAGTTTTCTTGGAGAAGATCTTGTGGAATCTTTACTTGAATGGAATACAGGGAGTGAAGCCCTGCTTACGAAGAAAAGATTGGTTGATATGATCATGTGCATCTATGGGGTGAATATTTTAAAGAGTAAGGAATTCAGACATCATATTTTGAGTACCTTTCAAAAAGAAGATATTCTGGATTTTCGTGTAGAATTGCCTGAAAAATATAGAACCTGTGAGGATCCGGAACTGATTATAGATGTAGTAGCGAAGAAAAACTGGCGTGAAAGCCAGATAAATAATCATGTACTTCATTTGTTGAACTATTCGGAAAAAGATATTTTTCAGGAACAAAGTGTAGAGGAAGTTTCATCTGAAAAAATTGCATCATATGATAAGTTTTATGAATTGTTGGATTATCAATATATTATTCGCCAGAGAGCACTTAATATACTGACTTCAGAATATAAACAAAGACGTTTTTTAATACATATGCCGACCGGAACAGGAAAAACCAAGACGGCAACGCATATCATATGTCATCACTATAATTATAATTTAAAGAAACAGGGATTAATTGTCTGGATAGCACATACAACAGAATTGTTGCAGCAGGCATATGATACCTTTGTTAATGTTTGGAAGAACATAGGAAATGGAGAAATTTCAACGTATAAACTTTGGGGAGAACATAATATAGAAGCTATTCCGGAAGATATGTCTGGTTTTATGGTCTGTGGAATACAAAAATTGCAGTCTATGAAGGAAAATCAACCGGACAAATTTCAGAAGCTTGTAAATGCTACCAGATTAGTTGTATATGATGAGGCACATAAAGCAGCAGCTCAGGAGACGAGAAATGTAATTGAACATTTTATGCGTAGAACGGGAGAAATGAAGGACTGTGCGTTGATGGGATTATCGGCAACGCCGGGCAGAACAACAGAAATGAGTTTTGAAAATGATTTGTTAGCATCGACGTTTGGAAACAAAATCATATCCATTGATACGAAAGTTATGAATGAAGTGAATATGTCCAGGCAGGAAGCTCTTAATGCTGAAGTGGAAAAAGACATTATCCGTTATTTTCAAAACAGAGGTGTACTGGCAAAGATAAAGAAGAAAGAGCTTACATATGCAGAAAAATTAACAGATGAAGAACTGTCAAAGATAAAAGTAATAGCCACGAAGAATGGTTATTCCGATTTTTCACCTGCAGCACTTAATGTGATTGGAAAAAATAAGAGTAGAAATTTGAGGATTATGCAGGAATTAAGAGCGCTAAATCAATCACAGACGCCTACAATCGTTTTTGCGTGTTCTGTAAAACATGGACAATTACTTTCTTCTATGCTTACTTTGGAAGATATACCTAATGCATTGGTAATCGGAGAGATGTCAGCAACTGAGAGAAGAGAAGCAATCCAGAAGTTTAAAGATACAAAAAATGATATGAATATTTTGATTAATTATGAAGTGCTGACAACAGGGTTTGATGCAACAAATATTGAATGTGTTTTTATTGCAAGGCCAACACAATCGGTAGTTCTATATAGCCAGATGTTAGGACGCGGGCTTCGTGGACCACAGATGGGCGGAAAAAAGGAATGCTTATTAATAGATGTAAAAGACAATTTGAATCAGTTTAATGAAAATATGGCATTTTCACACTTTAATAATTATTGGAATGCATAGGAGGAAAAGTTATGGCAAAAGACATATTTGTAATTCAGACAATGGGAGATGCACTGAGAAATACGGGTTATAAAAATATTGAATGTGCAATGGCAGAAATTATTGATAACTCTATTCAGGCAGAGGCAAAAGATATTTTAATAATTGTATCGGAAGAATATAATCCTGAAACAGGAAGAAATAATATTAAAGAAATCGGATTCCTGGATAATGGAAAAGGAATGGAGCAGTTAGAACTGGAAAGCTGTCTTGGAATTGGATATTCCACAAGAACTGACAGAAAAGGAATGGGAAGATTTGGCGTTGGTTTGCCACAGGCTTCTTTATATGCATGCCCATCAGTTGATGTGTACTCCTGGCAGAATGGATATGATAATTGCAAGAAAGTATTTTTGGACATAAATAAAGTAAAGGATGGAGAACAAACCGTATTGGAAGATCCGGTACAAAGTGAGATTCCTTCAAAATATAAGAAGTATTTAACCTATAAAATGCAGGGGCAGAATGATGCTGTAAAAGAGTACAATTTTATGGAGAGTGGCACATTTGTATTGTGGAAAAACTGTGATAGAGTAGTGCCTAAAACAGTATCATTTCTGTTTAAAAAATTGGAATTTGCATTAGGACAAAAGTTCAGATATTTTATTCATGATGGAATCTGTAATATCAGTTTAATTCATCATGAAAATCAGGATAATTCAAAAAGAATAATGCCAAATGATCCGCTGTTTCTCATGAAACCAAATTATGTATTGGGAAATCCTGCAACACCGGAAAATATCTGTCCAGGCGATAATATAAATTACACAGAAAGTATTTTTGAACCTTATACAGATGAGAAGCATACAGATGGAGTTATTTATTTTCCTATTCAATATATTGATAAGATAACAGGAGAAACAAAGGAACACAACATTGAAATTCGTTTTTCAAAAGTAAAAAAGGAATTTTATGACAAGACAGCAGTAGCAGGAGATCCGGGTGGAAAGCCATTAGGAAGCTATGTAAAAAAATTGGAAGGAATATCAATTGTACGGGCAAATAGAGAAATTGATTTTGGACAGTTCGATTTTTATGAAAATATTAATCAGCCGCAACATAGGTGGTGGGGCTGCGAAATTAAATTTGATCCTGTTCTGGATGAAGCGTTTGGAGTGGCAAATAACAAGCAGTTTGTCGAATTGAGAAAGATAGATAAAGATGATTATTTGGATGAGCCTGTAAAACCGGTATGGGTACAGTTGTATAGCATAATTCATCCTACAATAGAACGGATGTATAAAGAAAATAAGAAGACCAGAGAAAATACAAGGTCTTCAAAGGATATAGATTCTCCGACAACGAAAATAATAAATAAAGTAGAAGAAAGTGAAATACCGAATGAGGAAAGTGAATCCGCAGAGGTAAGAAGAACTACTTCCAAAGAGGAATTATACGAAAAGAGCAAACAACAGTTAGAAGAGAGAGGGGTTATAGATCCTCAGCAGGAAGAAATCGTAAATAATCTTAAAAATCAGGTTAATATAGACTATCAGAATATGGGAAAACTGGCAGCTTTATTTGACTATTCATTTGGTTTGGGAAACTGTTATGTAAAGTTTAATATGGATCATATTTTTTATAAGACATTTCTTGAAGATTTGATAAAATCAAATGATGCAAAGGTGGCATTTGAACTTTTTGTGGCATCCTTAGTTAAGGCAATTGATGAGACTAATCGCAGACAGGAAGATGAGAATGATAATCTTATTGCTACATGGAATGAAAGATTAAGAAAATATATCAATGCACAACATGGAAGTTTGAAATAGCAGGTGATAACGTGAGTATCTTAATATCTGATGAAATAAAGAAATGTATCTATAAGGAATTACAAAGTTGTCATCAATCCATTGTAGTTATTACTGCGTTCTGCAAGCAAAATGCACTTGAGTTTATGCAGAAAAATTGTAATGAGACAATAAAGGATAAGACGTTAATTGTGCGTTTTCAATTAAAAGATATTATTAATGGTGCAACTGATTTGCAAATTTATGAGTATTGTAAATCACATGAATGGAAAATGTATGCTTATTTTGATTTGCATGCAAAAATGTATATATTTGATGATAAGAATGGAGTGATAGGAAGCGCAAATTTAACAAATAAAGGAATACTGCTGGAAGAAGGCGGTAATCTTGAAATGGCTGAAAAATGTGAAGTGGATGAAACAGATATACAAAGAGTAAACTGTCTTATAAAAGGCTCCGTGGAAATGGATGACCGAATATATAGTATTATGAAGGCAGAAGCATTAGACAAGATGAAAAATAGAACTTCTTCTGAGTTGGGCTGGTCAAAAAGGATTACCGACTTGTTTCGTCCGGTAGAAAACATGTTATTCGTAAATGATTTTCCGGAATATGATACAGCGAAGGAAAGCTTAGGGCAGAAAATAGAATTTCTGGAAATGAGTAAAGGAGAATCATTAACTGAAATACAGCAAGCATTTTCGTTATGCAGAGCATACCGATGGCTCTTAGAATTATTGCAGAAACATGGTGGTGAAATGTATTTTGGTGAAATTACGGTAGAATTACATAGTGCATTAGTAAATGATCCAAAGCCATATCGAAAAGATGTAAAAGTACTTCTGGCAAGATTGTTAGAGTGGACACAGGAGTTGGAATGCAAAGAAGTCATTGTGGACAGACCGAGGCATTCGCAACGGGTGAGATTGAGCCAGAAAGTGAATTAGAATATTTAAATAGTATTTTTAATAGACTACACATTTTGAATGAATTTTCAAGGTGTGTAGTTTTTTTGGGTCGAAAAATGTAGATGGAATTCATGGAAGTGGAAATCTTTGCCACAATGTTAAGTGGTGAACTTAAATTATTTTTGATTTTGTGCTTGTGTAGCAGGAATGAAGGAACTTCTCTTATATGGTTATTTATGGTATCATATAAGAGAAGTAGTACTATATAATCAGAAAGAAACAAATAACCTTGATTACAGGAGGTATGGCAATGAGAAATTGGATGGATTTAAATGGCGATGGAGAAATAGATAGCTCAGAAATGATGTTTGCAGGAGAAATGCTTTGCACTAGCAGGGAAGAACATGAAGTATTATTTGGAGATGCCGGAGACTTCGAGGATGACGCAAAGGATGATTTGTATGAGAAAGAATTCATTTGGACAGGGACTGGCAATATTCCTTGTAATAATAGGCGTTCTGTTTGTAATAGGTTCCATAGGTGAAGCAAGTGAGCCTAAGTGCATTAAGGCAGGA
>ERZ773147.163-NODE-163-length-81917-cov-11.229606_pt1 | contig 81917 bp, 76 predicted proteins | sample MGYA00580851_ERZ773147 | MGnify/ENA primary metagenome ERZ773147 (study PRJEB29015, sample SAMEA2737818) | human gut metagenome | biome: human gut; feature: human-associated habitat; material: faeces | place: China | collected 2012 ... | reverse complement strand
GTGAATATGGCAAAGGCTGTTTTCCTCCATATTCATGCAGATCCAGATGGAATACACACTCTTAATATCGTCATAATGGGATTTTACAAAATCCCTTTCCTTCTGGGAAGAAATCTGACGGCTCACATAAAAGACTGCCCGGTTTAGGATCTTATATGTATGTGGCTGGTCTTTCTGTATTTCAATGTTGATGATGATCTGGGTCAGCGGACCTATTCTGCCGGATACGGTTGCCCGGCACTTTGCCCTTGCAGCGCGTCCGTTCCCTGCTGCTGCCTTACTCCCTTTCTCCGGCAGACGCACATAGCAGATTACATCAAATCTTACCAGTCCTTCGTTTTCTTCCTGATTTTCTGTATTGAAGCCCACAATCCGCTTCCCGTTTTCGGTATAAGAAGCATTGGTTTGCCCGGGTTCCACCGGTACACTGCCGATGTAAGGTTCGCCCTCTATATAGGGCACGATTTCCCGGGGCTTCATTCCCCGGAAAGCATCCACTGTCTTTGACAGGATATTGGCAATCACGATTTTGGAGCCTGCCACCCTTTTGGCACGCTCATCATACTGTGCTTCCCTGTCGGAAGCATACGTTTCTTTCTTCTGTTGTCTTGTCACGTTTTCCTCCTTAGATTATTTTGTTGTTTCTTGGGTTCTAAGCAGGAATTCTTGAATTTTAGACACCGGCGAGCACCGGCAAAAGAAAATTAGAAAAAAGAAGTATCTGCTTATGGATGTAGTATATCGTAAAGTTATAGACTATGCAAGGTTTATTTTATGTTTTTATATATTTAAGATTTTGCACCTTCCTTCAACGCTGCCCTGTTTATATTCCGTTAAGAATAGGAAAATGACATGACTTTTTTTCTATCTTCATATACTATATCGATAGAAAGGCAAGGTTACATTCATGAAAACAAAATCTTTTTTCCTTCGTATATGTCAGGGTGCCCTGATTGGGCTGGGAGCGGTACTCCCGGGGATTTCCGGCGGCGTGCTGAGCGTCATTTTCGGCGTATACAAACCCGTCATGGAGCTGTTAGCCAATCCCATCCGCAACTTCAAAACCCATGTGCCCAAATTATTTCCTATTATTTTAGGCGGCATCATCGGCTTCTTGGGAATTGCCAACCTGCTTTCCTATGTGCTGGAAAAATACCCCAACCCTTCCGTCTGCCTGTTTGTGGGACTGATTGGCGGCATGCTGCCGTCCCTGTTCCGGGAAGCCGGGCAGAAAGGACGCAGCAAAGGCTCTTATATTTCTCTTGTTGCCGCCATGCTGCTTGTATTTGCCCTGTTAATCGGTCTGCAGTCTGCATCCGTTACCATTTCCCCGTCCTTTGGCTGGTTTGTATTCTGCGGCTTCTGTCTGGCGTTAAGTATTATTGCCCCCGGCATGAGTTTTTCTACCCTGCTGATGCCTTTGGGATTGTATACACCGTTTGTAGACGGACTAGGGCATCTTTCCCTTTCCGTTGCCCTGCCCGGGCTCCTGGGTGCCGCTGTTACCATGCTCGTTCTGCCTAAATTTGTAAACAGACTTTTTGAAAAGCACTATTCCATTGCGTTTCATGCCATCGTTGGCGTGGTAATCGCCGCTACGGTTATGACCGTTCCCCGGGAAGGCTTTACCGGTTCCCTGCGTGAAAGCATGTTAAACCTCTTTTTCCTTGCTGCGGGCGTGTTTCTTGCCCAACTCTTGGATGCTTTTAACAATAAGGTCGAAGTGCCGGAACACTAATCAGAAAAAGCAGGCAAATGATGTGCATTCGCCTGCTTTTAATTTTGTCTTTTTATTTTCCGCTTACACGCGGTTGTAGTTAATCAGACAACCCTTTAAGATAATCTGGCGCTCCTCATCGGTCAGTTCGCCGAGAGTCATGGTAAACGGTGTCAGTCCGTCCCCGCCCACCTTGTATGCGGTGATGGTGTCCGCCTTTTCCTCTACGGCTTTCTTGATGCCGGGGATAAAGAGGTAATCCAGGTTCTTGAAAGGAAGCTCGCCCTTTTCAATCAGGAAAGGAAGCATACCCCAGTTAATCAGGTTGGAACGGTAACGCTTGGTAGCATACTCGTTGGCAATGTTTGCCCAGCCGCCCAGTACCTTCTGGCAGGAAGCTGCCTGTTCACGGGCAGAACCGTCGCCGGGTTTCACAGCAAAAATGGTGGAGCCGAAGCCGGTGTTTTCGTGGTTGGCATCCGGGTATTTTTCCTTTACGGTATGCATGATATCCTTTACGGCAGGAACCGCTTCGCAGGGATGTCCGCCTGCCATTCTCTCTGTTTCCGCCTTCTGGATGGCCTTGGCACGGGCCACATACTTCGGGTCCTTACGGCTTAAGGTGAACTCTGCCAGTCCCAGAGGATTGGAACGGTAGGAAGAGGTTTCACCGGAAGGAATAAGCTCGTCCGTTGTGGTAACCGGGTCATGGATTTCGCTGACAACCTGCAGAACCAGGTTCTCGGGAAGCGCACCCATAGCGGGCCAGTCCTTGATATTGGGTCCGAAGTGGATGTCTACGGAAGGATCCGCTACACCCTTGGAGTCAAATACGCGGTTTGCGTAAATCTTGCTGTCAAAGTGATACTGATAATGGTTGAAATCACCGTCAAATTCGGTAGCCGGTGTCAGCACGCCCTTGTTTGCTGCGGTTGCGGCTATGGATCTTGCATCCATAAGAGCAACGGAAGCAATCTGACCGCTCTGCAGCTTGGAGCCTTCACGGTTCGGGAAGTTTCTGGTAGAATGACGGATACTGAAGGCGTTGTTGGCGGGTGTATCGCCTGCGCCGAAGCAGGGACCGCAGAATGCCGTCTTCATAACAGCACCGGTTTCCAGAATAGTTGCTGCACAGCCGTTCCTGATGAGTTCCATATATACCGGCATGGAAGCGGGATATACGCTTAAGGTGAACTCGTCCGCGCCGATGTAACGTCCCTTTAAGATATCGGCTGCTGCGCAGATGTTTTCAAATCCGCCGCCTGCACAGCCGGCAATAATACCCTGGTCCACGTAGAACTTGCCGTTACGAACTTTGTCCTGCAAAGAAAACTCTACCGCGCCGTCCAGGCTTACCTTTGCACGCTCTTCCGTCTCATGAAGGATGTCGGAAAGGTTGGCGTTCAGCTCTTCGATGGTGTAGGTGTTGCTGGGATGGAACGGCATGGCAATCATGGGACGGATGGTGCTTAAGTCAATCTTAATCATGCCGTCGTAATATGCTACTTCGCCGGGATTTAATTCCTTATAATCTTCGGAACGTCCGTGAATATCGTAAAATTCCTTAATTCTGTCGTCTGTTTTCCAGATGGAGGACAGGCAGGTGGTCTCGGTGGTCATAACATCAATGCCGATACGGAAATCGGCGCTTAAGGATGCCACACCGGGTCCTACAAATTCCATTACCTTATTCTTCACATAGCCGTTTGCGAAAACCGCACCGATAATAGCGAGCGCCACGTCCTGAGGACCGACACCCTTTACCGGTTCGCCGGTAAGATAAACACCTACCACGCCGGGCATGTTGATATCATAGGTCTGATTCAAAAGCTGCTTTACCAGCTCGGGACCGCCTTCGCCCATTGCCATGGTGCCAAGCGCACCGTATCTGGTATGGGAATCGGAGCCTAAAATCATTCTGCCGCCGCCTGCAAGCATTTCTCTTGCAAACTGGTGAATAACTGCCTGATGAGGGGGTACATACACACCGCCGTATTTCTTGGCGCAGGTCAGACCGAATAAATGGTCGTCCTCGTTGATGGTACCGCCAACCGCACACAGAGAGTTGTGGCAGTTGGTGAGCACGTAAGGAATCGGGAATTTTTCCAGTCCTGATGCTCTTGCCGTCTGGATAATACCCACAAAGGTAATATCATGGCTGGTCAGCTTGTCGAACTTGATTTTTAATTTGTCCATATTGCCGGAGGTATTGTGATTTTTCAGAATACCGTAAGCAATGGTTTCTTTCCTGGCTTCTTCTTTGGTAACCGTTTTGCCGCACTTCTGCGCAATGGCAGCGGCAGCATCCTGATTGTCTTCTACGATATCGGTACCGTTTACTAAATAAGCACCGCCCTTAACTAATTCAATCATGGAAACCTGTTCCTTTCTATTATTTTGTCTTTGCTGCCTTGGTGGGAGCTGTCTTCTTTTCGGGAATAACTACCTTGTCAAGGTGCCAGATTTCATCCACATACTGCTGGATGGTTCTGTCGGAAGTAAACTTGCCGGAGCTTGCCATATTTAAGATAGCGCTCTTTGCCCAGCCCTTTTCGTCTCTGTAAGCGGCTTCTACCTTCTTCTGTGCTTCTGCGTAAGGCTTGAAGTCCTTTAAGATAAAGTAGGTATCTGCCTTTGCGGTGCTCTGTGTATTTAACAGAGAGTTGTAAAGCGGACGGAACAGCTCGGGATCTTCGGGAGCGTAAGTGCCGTTAATAAGCTGCATCAGCACCTTTCTGATATCCTGGTCGTTGTTAAAGATTTCCATGGGGTTGTAGCCGCCGTAGTTCTCGTAGTTGATAACTTCATCTGCACTAAGACCGAAGATAAAGGCATTTTCCTTGCCGACTTCTTCTACGATTTCTACGTTTGCACCGTCCATGGTACCCAGAGTCAGCGCACCGTTTAACATGAACTTCATGTTGCCGGTACCGGATGCCTCCTTACTTGCGGTGGAAATCTGCTCGGAAACATCGGATGCCGCAAAGATAATCTCTGCATTGGAAACTCTGTAGTTTTCGATGAATACCACCTTCAGCTTGCCGCCTAAGGACTCGTCGTTGTTGATAACATCTGCAACGGAGTTAATCAGCTTAATGGTCAGCTTTGCGTTGCGGTAGCCTGCTGCCGCCTTTGCACCGAAGATGAAGGTACGGGGATAGAACTCCATGTCGGGATGTTCTTTCAACTCGTTGTAAAGGTACATTACGTGCAGGATGTTAAGGAGCTGTCTCTTGTATTCATGAAGACGCTTAACCTGTACATCGAAAATGGAGCGGGGGTCAACGACAATGCCGTTGTGCTCTAAAATGTAATCCGCCAGGCGAACCTTGTTGCGATACTTAATGTTCATGAATTCCTGCTGTGCCTTTTCGTCATCCGCATAAATCTTCATCTTGGAAATCTGAGGCAGGTCGGTAATCCATTCGTCGCCGATGTGCTCGGTTACCCAGTCTGCCAAAAGCGGGTTGGCATGCAGTAAAAATCTTCTCTGTGTGATACCGTTTGTCTTGTTGTTGAACTTCTCGGGCATCATTTCGTAGAAGTCTTTTAATTCCTGGTTCTTTAAGATTTCAGTATGCAGTCTTGCAACACCGTTTACGGAATAGCCGGCAACGATGGCAAGTCTTGCCATGTGTACCTGTCCGTCGTAAATAATAGCCATCTTGCGTACCTTTTCCTGGTCGCCGGGATAACGTCTGGAAACTTTCTCTAAGAAGCGGCGGTTGATTTCCTCCACGATCTGGTAGATACGGGGAAGTAATCTGGAGAACAGCTCGATAGGCCATTTTTCCAGAGCTTCTGCCATGATGGTATGGTTGGTGTAAGCGCAGGTCTTGGTTGTAACGTCCCATGCTTCCACCCACTCTAAATCGTAGTCATCCATTAAAATTCTCATGAGTTCGGGAATGGCTACGGTAGGATGGGTATCGTTCAACTGGAAGGTAACCTTCTCATGGAATTTCCTGATATCCTGATGCTTACGCATATATTTTTCCACAGCTTCCTGAACGGACGCGGAAATAAAGAAGTACTGCTGTTTTAAGCGGAGCTCTTTACCTGCATAGTGGTTGTCGTTGGGGTAAAGAACCTCTACGATGTTTCTGGCAAGGTTCTGCTGCTCAACTGCCTTCTGGTAATCGCCCTTGTCGAAGGAATCGAGCTGGAAGCATTCGATGGGCTCTGCATCCCAGATACGCAGGGTATTTACGATGCCGTTGCCGTAGCCCACGATGGGAAGGTCAAAGGGTACCGCTTTAACGGACTGGTAACCTTCCTGGAAGAAATGGTTTCTTCCCTTTTCATCGGTATTTACATTTACATAGCCGCCGAATTTTACAACCTTTGCATATTCGGGACGACGAAGTTCAAAAGGATTGCCGTTTTCCAGCCAGTTATCGGGTACTTCTACCTGATAACCGTCTCTGATTTCCTGCTTGAACATACCGTAACGGTAACGGATACCGCAGCCGTATGCAGGATAACCGAGAGTTGCCAGAGAATCAAGGAAGCAGGCGGCCAGACGGCCCAGACCGCCGTTACCCAGCGCAGCATCGGGCTCCATGTCCTCAACCACGTTGAGGTCCAGTCCCAGCTCATCCAGAGCCTCTTTTACAGCCTTGTATGCCTGTAAGTTAATCAGGTTGTTGCCCAGTGCACGGCCCATTAAGAATTCCATGGAAAGATAATAAACCATCTTGGGATCTTTTTTGTCGTATTCCTTCTGGGTTTCCATCCAGTGGTCGATAATCTGGTCCTTTACGGAATAGCATACCGCCTGGAAAACCTGCTGGGGAGTTGCCTCCTCTAATGTCTTTCTGTAAAGTGTCTTGATATTATACAAAACGCTTCTCTTGAACAATTCTTTATCAAACTTCATCGTGCTTTTGACCATTGTATTTCCTCCTCATTAAACTCTTTCAACGGAAATTTTAACATTTTCTCCGTTAACATTCCACTCTTTTGCAACAGAAAGTTCATTTTTTACACCCAGAGCGTCTGCCAGAACCTTTCCGGCTATCTCTTTTTCGTGTTTCTGTGCGATTTCTTCTATCTTATCGTTGTCTGCAAATGCTACGCGGATATGGTCTGTTACTTCAAAACCGGCATCCTTTCTCATGGTCTGGATTTTGCTGATTAACTCCAGAACAAAGCCTTCTTCGATTAATTCCGGTGTCAGATTGGTGTCAAGTACAACGGTCATGCTGTTGTCTGCTTCTGTGACATAACCCTCTTTCTGGGTCATTTCAATCAGAAGGTCCTCTTCGGTAAGGGAAACCTCCACGTCTCCTGCCGTAAACTTCAGGGCGCCGTCCTTCTGTAAGGTATCCATTGCGGCATTGCCGTCCAGCTCTTCCAGGTACTTCTTGATGGCACCGAGCTGTTTGCCGTACTTGGGTCCGACGGTGCGGAGCTGGGGTTTGAAGGTATAGGATGTAAATTCACGCACATCGTTTGTAAATACTACCTTCTTTACATTCAGTTCGTCTGCGATGATGTCCTTGTAGAAATCGGTCAGTTCGCATTCTGCCTTGACAAACATGGTGTTAACCGGCTGACGGTTTTTGATGTTGGCGGTGTTTCTGCACGCACGGCCCATCACAACTGCCTTCAATACAATATCCATGTCGGCTTCCAGCTTCTTGTCCACATGCTCTTCTTCTACCTTCGGGAAGTCGCACAGATGAATGCTTTCCGGCTGGGAAGCGTCCACGCTGCGAACCAGGTTCTGGTAGATTTCTTCGGTCATGAACGGAATCATGGGAGCGGCTGCCTTACAGAAGGTAACCAGACAGGTGTAAAGTGTCATGTAAGCGTTAATCTTATCCTGCTCCATGCCCTTTGCCCAGAAACGCTCTCTGCTTCGTCTTACATACCAGTTGCTCAGATCGTCCACAAATTCCTGAAGGGCTCTTGCGGCTTCGGGAATTTTGTAATTGCCGAGGTCGTCATCCACCTCGCCCACTACGGAGTTTAATTTGGAAAGAATCCATTTATCCATAACGGAAAGCTTACTGTAATCTAGTGTGTACCTGGATGCATCAAAGTTGTCAATGTTCGCATACAGAACGAAGAATGCGTAGGTGTTCCACAGGGTACCCATAAACTTACGCTGTCCTTCCTGCACGGCCTTGCCATGGAAACGGTTCGGCAGCCAGGGTGCGGAGTTGATGTAGAAGTACCAGCGGATGGCATCGGCGCCGTAGGTCTGAAGTGCATCAAACGGATCCACCGCATTGCCCTTGCTCTTGCTCATCTTCTGTCCGTTTTCATCCTGCACATGGCCTAATACGATAACATTTTCGTAAGGCGCCTTATTAAACAGAATGGTGGACTCTGCAAGCAGGGAGTAGAACCAGCCTCTGGTCTGGTCAACTGCCTCGGAAATAAACTGGGCAGGGAACTGCTTCTCAAAAATATCTTTATTTTCAAACGGATAATGATGCTGTGCAAAAGGCATCGCACCGGAGTCAAACCAGCAGTCGATAACTTCGGGTACACGGTGCATTTCGCCGCCGCATTCCGGACACTTCATGGTAACGGCATCGATGTACGGTCTGTGAAGCTCTACCTTGGCATCCTCGGGATTGCCGCTTCTTTCCGCCAGCTCTGCGCGGCTGCCGATGCATTCCTGATGACCGCAGCTGCATTCCCAGATGTTAAGCGGGGTGCCCCAGTAACGGTTACGGGAGATTGCCCAGTCCTGTACATTGGTAAGCCAGTCGCCGAAACGTCCCTTGCCGATGGATTCGGGAATCCAGTTGATGGTGTTGTTGTTGCGGATTAAGTCGTCCTTTACGGCTGTCATCTTGATGTACCAGGACTCTCTTGCATAGTAAATCAGCGGGGTATCACATCTCCAGCAGTGAGGGTAGCTGTGTTCAAACTTGGGAGCCGCAAATAAAAGTCCCTTCTTATCCAGATCCTCCAGTACCATGGGATCAGCCTTCTTTACAAAGACGCCCGCATAGGGAGTTTCTTCCGTCATGTTGCCTTTGCCGTCAACAAGCTGTACGAACGGTAAGTCGTAGCTTCTGCCGACCTTGGCATCGTCTTCACCGAAGGCAGGTGCAATATGAACAACGCCGGTACCGTCTGTCAGGGTAACGTAGGTATCGCATACCACATAATAAGCTTTCTTGTTCTGCTTTTTGCAGATGTCTACAGCACAGTCAAATAACGGTTCATATTCCTTGAACTCTAAATCCTTACCGGTCATGGTTTCCAGCACTTCGTATGCCTTAACGCCGTTTTCGGCATCGCCAAGCTTGCCCAGCACGGTGTCTAACAGTGCTTCTGCCATATAATAGGTATAACCGTCTGCCGCCTTAACCTTGGCATAGGTTTCTTCCGGGTTTACGCAGAGTGCTACGTTGGAAGGAAGGGTCCAGGGGGTGGTGGTCCATGCTAAGATGTAAGCATCCTCGTCCTTTACCTTGAAACGTGCGATTGCGGAGCGTTCCTTTACATCCTTGTAGCCCTGTGCTACTTCCTGGGAAGAAAGCGGGGTACCGCAACGGGGGCAGTAAGGTACAATCTTGAAGCCCTTGTAAAGCAGCTTCTTGTTCCAGATTTCTTTTAACGCCCACCATTCGGACTCGATGTAGTCGTCATGATAGGTAACATAAGGATTTTCCATATCTGCCCAGAAACCGACGGTGCCGGAGAAATCCTCCCACATTCCTTTGTATTTCCAGACGCTTTCCTTACACTGCTTGATAAATGGCTCAAGGCCGTATGCTTCAATCTGGTCCTTGCCGTCCAGTCCCAGTTTCTTTTCCACTTCAATTTCTACCGGCAGTCCGTGAGTATCCCAGCCTGCTTTTCTCGGTACCATGTAGCCCTTCATGGTGCGGTATCTCGGAATCATATCCTTAATAACACGGGTCAGCACATGGCCGATATGGGGCTTGCCGTTTGCGGTAGGCGGGCCGTCATAAAAGGTGTAGGTCGGACCTTCCTTGCGGCTGTCCATGCTCTTTTCAAAGATGTGGTTTTCATCCCAGAAATTTTCGATTTGTTTTTCTCTGTCCACGAAGTTTAAATCGGTTGATACTTTCTTGTACATGATTTTCTTCCTTTCTTTTCTGCAATACAAAAGACCCCGTCCGTAAAAGGACGAGGTCAGACTCGCATACCACCTGTTACAACATACACTTTTTGTATATGGTTCCCGATAACGGCAGGATGCCGGCACGCACTACCGGGCAGAGCCTTTGGCACGCACGACTTGGGAGTGATTTTGGGTAATCCGCTACTCGCACCGGTCTTGCACCGTCACCGGCTCGCTATCCTTTCGCCTGAAAACTTACTGTCTCCGTCACAGTCTTTCTCAATGTGTTTATTATAAATCTTTCTTTGCGACATTGTCAATAGAGGAAAAAAGCAGTATAATAAAACATAATCATCGTGTGGTTCCGTGCAAAATACGGCTATGAGAAAGGCATGGGGTTTTTATATGGCGAAAATAAAGAAAAAAGGTAAACTGTATTATACATTACAGGCTTTCAGCTCCGTTCCGATGTTCATTTTAGGGCTTATTATTATGATGTTCAGCTTTAAGACCGTGCAGAGCGCCATGTACGACCAGGTTCACACCGAGCTTCAGAACATGACGGATATGCTCATCTCTTCCTATGACATGCTCTACCCCGGCGATTACACCCTGCAGGGAGATGTCGGCTACCGTCTTTTCAAGGGGGAGCAGGATATCACCTCCGATTATTCCGTTATCGACAAATTCCATGAAAATACCGGTGTGGAATTCACTGTATTTTATGAAGACACCCGTATCCTGACAACCATCTGTGATGAACAGGGACAGCGCATCGTGGGCACCGGCGCCAATTCCAAGATCCTGCAGGAGGTTTTCTATGGCGGTTCTTCCCACTTCTATACCAATACCACCATCAACAATGTCCATTATTTTGCCTATTATGCGCCTCTCCGCAACAGCGACGGAACCGTCGTGGGAATGGTCTATGCCGGCATGCCCTGCGCCCAGGTCAACCGGACGGTAAAGGCAACTATTTTTCCTATTTTAATCATTTCCCTGTGCAGCATTGCGATTGTGTGTCTGATTTCGTCTTCCTACACGCACAAAATCCTGACAGCGCTTCACAAAATCCGTACCTTCCTTGCCCAGATTGCCTCCGGTAACCTGAATGCTTCTCTGGGGCAGGAAGTTTTAAGCCGGAATGACGAACTCAGTGAGATCGGTATTTCCGCTCTAAGCATGCAGCGCTCTCTGCGCAACCTTTTGGAGCAGGATACCCTGACCGGTTTAAGTAACCGGCGTTTCGGTGACCAGAAGCTTTCCGAAGCCCATCGCCGGTTTACGGAAAAGGGGACGCCTTATGTACTCTGCATCGGCGATATAGATTATTTCAAATCCGTAAACGATACCTATGGTCACGAATGCGGCGATGAAGTCCTGAAGGCCGTGGGCAAGGTCATGAGAAAAGAAATGCACGGAAGCGGCTGCGTTGCCCGCTGGGGCGGTGAAGAGTTTCTTCTTATTTATGAAGGCGCCACCCTTTCCGAAGCCAATGCCTATGCGGAGGCCATGCTTTCCCGCATCCGGGAGCTTAAGGTTCCTTATGAAGGCAACGAGATCCGCATCACCATGACCTTAGGTCTGGCACAGGCTACTGCCGATATCGACATCAACGATCTGTTAAAAGAAGCCGACCTCATGCTCTACAAGGGCAAAAAAGCCGGCCGCAACTGTGTTATCAGTGAATAACTATCCTTCCATCTGGCGTCCTAAAAAACCGGCAGCTATCATGGCTGCCTTTTTTTCGGTTTCGCCAATGGTTTTGTCCTCTTCCTTGGTCAGCAGAATGACTGCTCCGATGGCATCACCTTCGGCGATAATGGTCTGGATAACCTGCATATCATATTCGCTGTCACCCTGATTTAAAATGCTGACAAACTGCTTGTCGCCCTTCCTGGCACAAATCGCCTTCCGGCTCTGAATGGCATTTTCCAGTTCCTTGTGAAGACTTTTTCCCAACATGTCCTTTTTCGGCAGCCCAGCTACCGCAATAATCTGGTCCCTGTCGCACACACATACGCCGCAGCCTAAACTCTGGGCAGCCGTTTCCGCATACTGCTGCGCAAAATATCCCATTTCTCCGATGGGTGAATATTTCTTTAAGACAATTTCTCCGTCCTTGTCCGTAAAAATCTCCAGCGGGTCGCCTTCCCGGATGCGCATGACTCTCCGGATTTCCTTTGGAACCACCACTCTTCCCAGATCGTCTATTCTTCGTACAATACCTGTTGCTCGCATATAAAAATTCCTCCTGCTTCTTACATACTTTCCATATTTTGTGCTGTATAGGTAGTATGTAGAAAACCGGAGGAATTATACATAAAAACTGGGTTATGCTCTTTTTATTCCTGCAGCAGCCAATCCGCTATATCATAAATCTCTATGCCTTCATGACTGTATTTCGGATGTTTCGTTCTGGCAATAATGAGTTTCGGATAAGCATCCCTTATCTGAAGAAGCGGCGATACTTCCCGGTTAAAGGTTTCCTGCCCGGAAATATTATCACTCACCTGGATATAGATTTTTTCACTGCCTCTTTGTGCTACGAAGTCAATTTCTTTCTGATAGAGCTTTCCTACATAAACATCATAGCCGCGGCGAAGCAGCTCAATACATACTATATTTTCATAAACCCTGCCGTAATCCATATTTCTGCTGCCAAGAACCGCATAGCGGATACCGCTGTCACAAAGGTAGAATTTCTCAGAGTTTTCAAGATATTTCTTTCCGCGAATGTCATAGCGCTTAACATCATAAAACACAAACGCATTGCACAGATATTTAATATATCTGCCAATCGTTACATGATTGGTAGGTGTATCGTTCGCTGTCAGAAGCTGACTGATTTTGTTGGATGAAGTCAGATTGCTGATATTATCCATTAAAAACTCGCTTAATCTTTGCAAAACCAATGTATCCGGCAAGGCATATTTCTGTATTAAGTCTCTTGTTACGATGGTTTCATAAACCTCTTTGATGTAATTTGTCCGGTCTTTTTCTGTTCTGTAAGCATAAGAACCCGCCAGACCGCCTTTGATGGAATACTCATCAAACAGTTTATCCTTATCCTGAATATCTTCGTTGTACCTGCAATATTCCCGGAAGCTAAACGGGAATACATGAATTTCGATGTAACGCCCCGTAAAAAGTGTCGCTAAATCTGCACTTAGCAGGAACGCATTGGAACCTGTCACATAGATGTCATATTTGTCTTTTGCATACAGGCTGTTAATTGCCAGCTCAAATTTCGGACACATTTGGACTTCATCCACAAAAAGATAATTTGTCTTTCCTGCCCGATAGTGTTCCTCTACATAAGTGTGCAGCGCATGATATTCCTTAATATCTTCATAAGCCAGGTCCATAAAATCAATAAAAATGATATTGATATTTTCAAAATGACTTTTCAGATACTCCATATATGCCTGCATCAATTTTGACTTACCGGAACGACGGATACCGGTAATAATCTTGATGTCCGGCGTTCCGTTAAGTTCAATCATTCTTTCCAGATACTTTTCTCTTGTAATGGTTTTCATATAGCCACCCGCTTTCAAAAGTTGAAAATTTTTTATTTTTTGAAACCGCTCTGCAATACTTATTATACTGTCTGCAAATAGTATATGCAAGCTGTGGGTTTCAAAATCGTAAAATTTTTCATTTTTTGAAACTGAGCAAAAAGAGTATCCGTTCAAAACAATTTTCTTTGCAGAAAACCATGGACATCCATTTGGAGTTATTATGTGGAAAAAGGGGAAATTATACTCCTGTTTCCTTTGAAAGCATTTGTTAATCACCGTTTTTTCCGGGGCAGCTTTTTCACGATACGTTCCAGTTCCACCACCACTGCCAGTCCGATGGCTATTCCCACGGCATACAAAATCAGGAGAACAATGTTGTCCTGAAAGCCTGTCCAGTCCGAAGCAATAATCGCCATTGCCGAATAATACAGATTCTTTCCGGGTATCAGCGGAAGACATGCCGGAATGAACAATATGGTCGTCGGCACTTTCAGAATGTAGGCAAAAATTTCTCCGTAAATTCCCACCACAAATGCGGACATCAGCGTGGACACAAAAATGGAGAAGCCGCCGTACTGCATGAGAAGAAACGTTGCCCAGCACAAAAAGCCGCCCACCATGGAAACCGCCATGTATTTTTTCCGCATATTATAAATGATACAAAATCCCCAGGTGCCAAGCGCCGCAGCCAGCAGCTGAACAGCCCGCTCCAACGCATGATAGGTTATTCCGGAGTCCGTGATGTTTCCCTTTACCAGCATCAAAGACAGCATAAAGCCCGCCGCTATGCCGAATGCCTGCATCAGGCTGTCCATCAGTTTTTCAAAGCTGGAAATAATGTCGCCGCTCAAGATATAACGGATGGAATTGGTAATGGCAACTCCCGGTATGAGCACCATGATATCGCCGATTAAAATCTGGTTTACATGAAGCCCCGGAACTATCCGGTTTATCAGGCTGACAAATGTACCCGTCACAAACGAACATGCCACATTGAAAAACAGCTCGGAGGAGCAGATGCTCCACACCCATTTCTGCATGGCGCAAATCACCAAAACCGCTATGCCCGCCACGAGGGCATCCTTAAAATCCCCGCCGAAAAAGAGAGTGAACATGGTTGCCGCAATAAGCTGCCCGATGTAATGTTGAAGTTCGCCCGGCTTTTCCTGTAAAATCGCCAACACCCGTTCCTTTAATTCCGCCACCGCAATGGGATCTGCCGCGCAGTCCCGGCACAACTGGTTTAAGCTTTCCATTTTGGTACAGTCGATTGCCCCGCGCCTGGTTATCCGTCGGTTCTGCGTGACGGAATAATCGTCGTTAAATTCCACCGTTATCAGAATACTGGAGGTAATGGCATACACGCTGACATGCTGGGCGCCGTATGCCTTGCCCAGCCGGTGCAGGCTGTTCTCAATCCGGGAGATTTCGCCGCCGGACTGGTACATGGCTTCCCCGATATTCAATAACTGTCTCACAAATATATCCGCATCCTGCTTGCCGGATATGTAATTCTTTTCTGCTTCCATATATCACACTTTCCAAAGATACTTCGCATCCCTGTTTTGACCTTTGCTGTCTTGTAATTTATGCAATGGCTTCCGGCTTTTGCTGTCTTGCTCATTCCGGCTTTTGCTGTCTTGTCTTGCGCCCGCCTTCAATTTTCCCGGCTTTTCAAACATCTCATTTACTTCTTCGGGCAGATTTTCTTTTTGCTTCACCTTTTGATTTTTCTTGTAAAGCATTCTTATTCATTTCATGATTTTGCTTTAAAATACTTCTCTTCCCTATTCTATAACATTTTTTGCCATACTTCACTATACTGTCAATGTTTGTCATTTACACTCCCGTCCTGAGATGCTATACTTTTTTACATGTCGTGAATGATAAGAAAGGATATAGTTATGAAAACTTACGAAATCGAAGTGTGCGGCATAAAGCGCCAGCTTCCTTTAATTAAAATGAATGACTCTCTTTCCTTCGGTAGCTTTGTAATTATCGGAGATACGGAACTTATTTCCGCCTGTGCCGGTCCTTTAGCCGAAAAAATCGGTCCCGTGGATGCAATTGTAACAGCCGAAGCCAAGGGAATTGCTCTGGCATATGAAGTGTCCAGAAAATTAAACCTGAAAGAATTTATTGTTGCCCGTAAGAGTGTAAAGAATTATATGCAGGATGTGGTTTCCCATGATGTAAACTCCATTACCACTTCCGGTACCCAGAAACTATATCTGGATGGTATTGATGCCGCAAAAATCAAGGGTAAAAATGTCTGCATTTTAGATGATGTTATTTCCACCGGTGAGTCCCTGCATGCTTTGGAAGAACTTGTGAAAGCCGCCGGTGCCAATGTTGTAAAAAGGGCTGCCGTTTTAGCTGAGGGCGATTCTGCTAAGCGTACCGACATCGTTTTCTTAAGAGAGCTTCCCCTGTTTCCCACAGCAGAATAAAAAGCCGAAAGGACCGTTCAGACTGCCAGCCTGCGGTCCTTTTCTATCGCTTCCATAATATCTGCCAGAATTTTGATACTTTTCTGCACATTGCCCTTGATTTCCAGCCGGTGTCCGGCTCCTACTATCTCTGTAAGGGGATAATTGTGCTCCCGGCTTATTTTCCGGAGCGCCTCGTGATTTACCTTATTATCCGCAGTGCCGGTTACCATGTATGCTATCTTCTTTTGCGTTTTCAGATAGGGCAAAGTCTGGTCAATGGGCGTCAGCATCACATGCGTAACATTATGTAACCCGTAATCCTCTTCAAGATGCGCCGCCAGAACGGTTCCCATGCTTTTGGAAACAAACACAAGCTCCTCATACTCTTGCAGCATGTCCTGCGGAAGTTTTCCTTTCAGGGCTTCGTATTCTAATTTTATGCACTCCTCAAGGGAAGAAGCCTTTGCGGCTGTCTGTGCTTTTCCGTACCCTTCATACTTCACTTCGTATATTTCAAAACCGGCATTCTCACAAATGTTGCCCGCGTAATATAAAAGCGGACAGTCCACACTGTAATTTACTCCCGGGAATAAAATTGCTAATTTTTTCATACCATCACTCCTCATAAAAATGGGACCGAAGGAGTCCCGTCAGAACCGGAACACATTCAATCCGGTTTCTTCATCGTATTTCCGGTCAATGCTTCCGTCGATAACGTCTATCACCATCTCACAGGTAGCGCTTACAACGGCTTTATTCAGGTGTCCTCCGAACACCTCGCCTTTGTCGTTGTAAGAATTTCTTCTCCTTTGTCTATTCTGGCTATGATTTTATTGCCAAATCTTCTGTACTCCATAGGTAAATTCTCCAAATTTATTATATCAAACTTGCCTCACCCATTATAACATAAGTGACATCCTATTTCCATAAACCTCCCAAAAGAGTCGCGATGCATACTCCCCCCAAAAGAGCATACCGGTACATAAACGCAAAAAGAGCCGGCGCATAAATTCCAGACTTATACACCTGCTCTTCCCAATATGCTCTTAAAAGCTTCCCTCTGCAGTGATGTTTTCTGCGTCTTTCGCTGCATATCCCTGACATAGGAAGCCCTTTACCACGCGGCCGTCCTGCAGGGTAATGTCACCCAGCACAAGCGGTTCCGCTACCCGGCTCAGGAAACGTCCCAACTTTACAACCGGCAGGGCATACAAATCTACCTTAATGTGGTTTCCCACACCCTTCGTCTTCATAAGACCCGGTTTTACGGGAGTGGTGTGCAGACGGTAAAGCTCATAATGCTCGTCCGTGCAAGTGCTTTCCACATAGGAAGCGCCCAGTTCTTCCAACTGGTAAGCAAGGGAGCCGCCCTTTTTGTGCAGCCCGCAGACGGCAAACAGCATGGTTTCCTGCTCTAAAAAAGCTGCCGCAAAGCCGCGCACCAGCGCTTCGTTGTCGAAACGTCCGAATACCGTAATGCCGAAAGGTCTTGTCCTGTCGGAGGTATCCTCCGGGATTGCCACTGCCGCTAAGTCAAGAAGATTGCAGTGGTTCGTGTAAAGTCCCATTTTGCTGTTGGTCTTAATGGGGTCTTCCCGCACCTCGTCGCGGGTAAAGGAACCGCCCGCCGTAGGCATAATCATGACCGCATCCTTATATCACAGCTGCCCGGAAAAGTAAATTTGTGCAGTCGTTATTTTCTCTTCATTCTAACGTAAAACTTTTATAAAAATGTCTTTCTATTTCCGGCATTATACCATATAATATTTTTATATAAACTTATAATGCTGTAGGAGGAGAACACATGAACTTTGAAGAACTGATGGCATATGCCAAAAAGACCGACTGTTCTGATATTCATATCACTGTCGGTACCAATTTAGCTCTGCGTCGTTACGGTACTTTGGAAATCCTTCCGGATTGTCCCACGGCCGAAGAGTCCCGCAACATGATTTTTGCCTTTCTGGATCAGAAACAGGTAGAGTTGGTCACTTCGGGGGAAGACCTGGACGTAGGATGTATGCTTCGTGACGGCACCCGCATCCGCGCCAACATTTATCATCAGCGCAACAATTTAGCGGCAAGCATCCGTCTGTTAAAGCAGGAAATTCCCACATTTTCCCAGCTTGGTCTGCCCGATGTAGTCAGAGAGCTTTCCGAAATGCCCAGAGGACTTGTCTTGGTTACCGGTCCTACCGGAAGCGGTAAGTCCACCACCTTGGCATCCATGGTTGACCACATCAACAAGACCACTTCCCGCCATATACTGACCATTGAAGACCCTATCGAATATGTTTACCCGCACAACCGTGCCATGATTCATCAGCGTGAAGTCGGAAAGGACGTGTCTTCCTTTGCTTCCGCCCTTCGTTCCGCCCTTCGTGAAGACCCTGACATTATTTTAGTAGGTGAAATGAGAGACTTTGAAACCATCAGCGCTGCTATCAGCGCCGCTGAAACCGGTCACTTAGTGCTTTCCACCTTACATACTACCAGTGCAGCCCAGACCGTCGAGCGTATCATCGATGCATGTCCCATCGACGGACAGGCCCAGATCCGTTCCCAGTTTGCCAACGTTATCCGCGGTGTCATCACCCAGCAGCTTCTTCCTTTAGCGGACGGCAGCGGACGTGTCATCGCAACGGAAATCATGATTGCCAACGTGGCAATTTCAAACCTCATCCGTGAGAACAAGACCATCCAGATTCCCAGCATGCTGCAGTCCGGCAGAAAAGAGGGTATGCACAGCTTAAACGATGACCTGATTGCTCTTGTCAACGACGGCAAGGTCACCCGCGACGAAGCCCTGAAGGTTTCCTCCGACCCTGCATCCCTGGAGAAGGTGCTGTACTAAGTGCGAACTGCGCCGCACGGGCGCTTCACATGGCATGTGCCGCATCGCGCACGTCAGGTGTGTTTTCCCGTCCGGTGTGTTTTCCCGTCGGGCGTGTTTTCCCGTCGGGCGTACTGTTTCACATAGCCGCATGCTTTTTACATGATATACGATTGCTTATTTATATAAAAAGACCGGTGCCGCCGTCCCCTATCGGGGCAGCGCACCGGTTTCTTTTTTGTTATAAATATGGGAGAGGGCTCATTTCCGCCTCTCTTGTTCCTTTTCTCTCTTCAAGTGTCCGTAGAACCGGAGCTTTTTCGCGGTTACGCGGATTTTCAGCTTTTCTCTCATTTCCGCGTAGGATTTTTGGGGGACTTACGCGGATTTTCGGCTTTTCTTCTCTTTTCCGCGTAACATTTTCTCGGCTCTTACGCGGATTTTCGGCTTTCACCCCATTTTCCGTGTAAATCATTTTCAAACCTTACGCGGATTTTGACCCGTTTCCCTCTTTTCCACGTAAATCGCTTTCAAACTTTACACGGATTTTGACCCATTTCCCGCATTTCCGCGTAATCTGGTTTCAACCCTGTCTGAAACCCTTGTTCACAAGTTAATCCCTCCGCGTGTGGCTTCATTCTGCCTGTCATTTTCATATTCCTGCCACTCTTCTTTGGAGGCAATATCTTTAGATATGTAAGTGCAATCGCAGACACTTCCTCCTGTCGCGAGGGTTTCCTTCCGCAGGAATATGTGCTTTTGCACCTCACAATATGCATAGTCCATCATGCACATAGCCGGTGCCAGTTCGGGATAACCCTTGGCTTTGAAATAATCATAAATTCCGCATCTACGGAACTCCGCCGTAAATCTTTTATCTCCCGCTTCCGTGATTTCGTACTGCCATGTATACGGATGCGTCGCATTCCGGCTCTTTTTCGCCACTTCCTTCTGATATTCAATACGTTTCTCACTGGTCATATCCACACTTGCCAATAATTTGCTCGCCAACTTTGATGTTAATACCACATTTCGGCAGAACTGACTCAGTTCATTGACGCCGGGCTTTTCCTCACAGCTTGCATACAGGGAATAAATCATAACCCCGTAGGTCAGATTTGTTTTCAGGACATCCCCTGTCCCATACTCGTCCAACTGTTGCAGTTCCTGTTTATACAACCTTCTGGCTTTCTTATAAACTTTTTTCGGATTTTCGCTTGTCAGCAAAGGGATGTTTTTCAACATTCCTTTTTTATATATCAGCCAGCTCAGCTTAATGAACATTTCCTCTTTCATGGTTTCCCCCGTTTACTTTATAATATCTCTTTTTCATGCAATTTTCTCTTAAATTCTGCTTTCATGACAGGTGAAGTAGAGCACCTGGTATTCTTTGGAGATAGCCCGCAGGAACCCTTTGGCAAGCTCCATTTTTTCTTTATCCAGATTGACAAACGGGTCATCCATGACAAGGAAGGGCTTTTCTTCCTTATACATAGCATCCACAAGTGCCATACGCAGGCAGATGTTTACCAAATCCTGCCAGCCGCTGCTGAGGGCGGTAATCTGTCTTCTGCCGCCGCCTTCTTCCTTCGTCAGGCTGATGTTGGCATCCATTTTGTATTCCCTGGGCAGGCATCCGGTCAGCATTTCGTAATATTTGTTAAAGCCGTTCATGATGGGGTCGCGGTATCTGGCGGTAAGGTTTTCCTTCGCCTGTGACAAATACTGCTTCGTTTTGTCCACTACATCATACCGGTGAGCCAGCTCCTCTTTTTCTTCCGCAAGCTGCTCCAGACGCTCCTTGGCGTCCTCCACGCTGCCGGCGCGTTCCCGCAGTTCTTCCATCTGCTTTTCATAAGTCCGTATCACTCTTTCGGTATCCGAAATATCTGTTTCCAGCTTCTGCTTCTCTGCCTGGATTTCTTCCTTGCTGCGCACCTGTGTGCCAGCCGCTTCTGCCGCAGCCGCCTGCACATCCGCGTTACTTTCTTCAAATTCCTTTAATTTGGAAGAAGCCTTTTCCAGTTCTTCATAGGCAGCATGGTAACGGATAAGCTGCTCATGAATATCCTTAAGCTGCTTTACCCGGTCGGGGTGGGGCGTCTGCCCGATTTTCTGAAGGAAAGCGCCAATCACTTCGTCCGCATCCTCGTAGACTTCCTTTGCCTTGTCGAAAGCATCCTTCTTGCGTTTCAGCTCGCTGTATTCCAGCGCCTCCCGCCACAGAAGTTCAAAGCTTTCGGAAATGTTGTTTTCGTTAATATGAATGGTAGGGTAAAACTTTCGAAGATAAGCTGTAATGTCCGCCAGCATTTCCTCTGCCCGCGCCACTTTTTCCGGCTCGGCAGCCAGCTCTTTTTTCCGGTGCAGCCTGTCGTATTCCGCTTCATCTCTCCGCATATCGTAAAGCACCGCTTCCACAGTATCCGGGTAGCCGCGCAGCTCAAAATCACGGAAGAACAACTGCATTCTGTCCTCCGCCGCCTTGATGCCTGCTTCGTCCTCTTCCACTTCTTTGGCATAACCGGCTGCCTCTTCCTTGCCGGTGGGACGGTTCATCACCGCCAGTCCCAGCATCAGCACGCCTGCAATAAGTCCCACAACAGCCGCAGGAGTGCTTACCAAAAACAGCACGCCGCCTGCAATAAGCAGAATAACGCCGAGTGCCAGAAACAGGAAAAACAGTCTTTCCTTGTGCTTGTTCTGGTTCTGCAAAAATTCCGCCTGGATTTTTTTATGTACCAGTTCCGCCTTCACCGCCTTTTTGCGGTTCCAGTCTGCCAGCATATTGTCGATTTCTTCTTTTTCCGCCATGCCCTTCGGATAGGTTTCCGACAAAATCTGCAGACGTTCCTCTTCTTCCCGGGAAAGTCTGCTCGCTGCAAGTTCGCCCTGCACCTCTTTGTAACGGGAAATCTGCTCCTTCCGGGAAAGCAGCTCTGCCTGTTCCGGCAGCCCCGCCGAGAAAGTATGCGCCAATGCTTTTCTCCGTTCTTCGTCCTCGGCAAACAGACGGTTTTCCTGCATAATGCTCTTCTCTCTGTCCAGCTCCCTGCCCAGCTCCTGCATGTTCGCCAGCTCATCCTCTTCGGGAACACTGCCCGCAAACAGGGTTCTCTTTAAGCGCACTTCTTCTTTTTTCTCTTCGTAGTCCCGACGCAAATCCTGTAAGGAACCGGTCAGTAAGGAGCGGGAATATTCCTCCTCCACTTCCTTCTGCCTTGCCTTCATCTGCCGGCAGGCTTCCTTTTCCTTCAGGTATCGTTCTTCCACATCCTGCAACGTGCCCTCCACGGTTTCCTCCTGCCGCACTTCCGCGCTTAAGGAACCGATTTCCGAGGCAAGCTTTTTAATCTGTCCGGTGGAACGTGTGGGAGAAAGCCGGTTCATCTCGTCCGCCATGGCTTTGATGACGCTTTCGTAGTTGGTCAAATCGTCCGTGGCATCCGTCAGGTTGCCGATTTTCGCATTGATGCTGTCACTGACGCCACATTTTCCGTCCTCCTGCACATTTACCTCATTCTGTGCCACAAACACCGTGCGCAGGAAAGATTTGTCATCCAGTCCGAACAATGTCTCGCCGATATTGTCGCAGGAAAAATCCTTAGAAGGCAAATTGGTAGCCGCATCGTAGAGCTCGGCGCTGTCGTCCTTTTCCTTTGCACCGAAGGTACGCTGCAGAATGTAACGCTTTCCGCCGGTTTCAAAGACAATTTTTCCTCCATAGGTGCCCTTGTTCCAGGGACGGTATTTTTCACGCTCCCTGTCCGCCAAAAGCTTTTTGCTTTCTCCGGCAAAGCCGAAAAACATGACCTTGATAAATGCCGCCAGCGTACTTTTCCCCCAGGCGTTGCGCTCTAAAAAGACCGTAATTCCTTCCGAAAAGTTTCTCTCGTATTCGTTTAATTTTCCAAAATTTTCAATGGAGCAACTGATTAATTTCATCCTGCGAACTCCTCTCCGGCAAGTGCCTGCAAGCCACAGCGTATAATTTCACTCTGCATTTCGGGTGTCAGGGTCGTATCCTGCATGACCGTCCGGACAAATTCGCCCTTTAAGGACTCGTCTAAAAGATAATCCGTGTAATCCACCTTCAGCCGGGTGCTGTCTTTTACTTTCACAAAGAAAAAGCGGGGTGAAAAACGTTCCTGTATATAGGAAACATTGCATTCGCAGGAAACATCCACTTCCCCGGTAAGCTCTATTTTCAGTAAACTGCCCAGTGCATAATCCTTTTCCCGAAGCACCCCTTCTACCCTCTGTATCATTTCATCGGAATGCAGGCAGCCCGTCACATCCACCGGCACGGTATACAGATTGCGGTAAGCAAACGGAATAAATTCATGGGTAAGTGTTCCGGTTTCTTCCTCAATGGTAAGCATTTCAAAACCATGCTCCCCGCATTCGTCAAAGCCTCTTCCCTCGAGGCAGCCCGGATAGCAGTAAATTCCTCTGGCATCCAGTGCTTCCACCACATGGGCATGCACATGTCCCAGTGCCAGATAATCAATTCCTTTATTTTTCAAAAGCGACATGCTGATGACTTCCGTTTTGTCCTTGGAGCGGTATTCCGCACTCTGTCCGTGCAGGGTCACGATATTTAAATCCCTGCTGTCCAGAGAAAGCGCCGGATAAATCAGGCTGCTGTTTTCCGCATTCAGTTCCACGCCGGACAGCATCACCCTGCCCCGTCTGGTCGTTCCCACCTCATAGCTTAACCAGGTGTCGGAAAACAAATGCAGGTTCTCCGGGATTTCCTCCATGGAAGCCAGGAAGCTGTTGACATCATGATTACCCTTCAGATAATAAAACGCAATATCGGGATGCTCTTTGATGCTTGTATACACGGCGCTCATGGCAGTCCGGGAAACAGAATTCGTGTCAAACAAATCACCCGCAATGAGGATGGCAGCGACGCCCTGTTCTGCGGCATATTCTATCATCCGCCTGTAGGTGTTTAAGATTTCCGCTTTTCTCTTTTTTCTTTTTTCCGCATCAAAATTTGTGTTCATGCGGGAGTCTATATGCAAATCCGCACAGTGAAGTATCTTCATAAAACCACACCTTTCTACCATTAGGATAGGGCAATAAACCAACCGTGTCAATCGCCTATTTTCAGGTTTTATCGGTGAGTTTTCAAAATCTTATTTTATCTTTTCATTCATATATAGAACAGCCCGCTTCTGCATAATTTCCACGGTTTCATCCAGTGTTTTATCCCCTGCGAAATATGCTTCCGACTCCTCCAGCAGAATGGTGTGAAGCCCACTGTCATAACCTGAGAAAACCGCCGCTCCTCCGACCACTTTTTTCAGGCTGTCCGCCTGTGCTTCGGAAATCTGATAAATGGGAATACTCTGCTCCCCTTCAAACGAAACCCTTGCTTTTTCTATGGGAACAGACTCTCCATTCTTCTCCTCATACTCTGTCCGCATGGCTTCCTTGCACATTTTTTCAAATGCACTTTTATTAACCGGCAGCCCCTCTTTTATTTCTTCCTGATAAGGCATCCGGTAAAAACGGCTGATAAATTTCCATGCCGCTTCCTTATTTTTACTCGTACTGCTGATTGCCCACACATCAGAAGATGCTTTTATGACTGTTCCGGATGCCGTCTTTTCACTCACCGGATAGCCCACATAGGTAACCGGCTCTCCCATAATGATTTCGGCTGCACTCGTATCATAAAAAGTCCTAAGCAGCAGCGGATACAAAAGAGCTTTGCCATTTTGGAAAATCTCCATGGGCGAACAATCTTCCGTAATGGTAAGTGCGGCTGGAAACTGATTGGCAAATTCCAATATCTGTCGGAATTCCTCGCTGTCAAAGCGGCAGGTTCCCTTTTCCCAATTCACATAATTGTCGATACTGCCGGTTAAAAGTGTACCAAACACATCCTTCTTCGTTTCACCGGGATAGAGCATAAAATCCTTTTCTTTTTTATTTTCTTCATAGCATTGCATAAGCTCCTCTATGCTCCAGCTCTCCCTCTCTCCCACTGTTTCGGTCCGTGCCACATATGTCTGCAAGGTAAAGGCAGTGGGTAATGCATACAATTTTTCTTTATAGGAAAAAGCCTGTATCAGATTTTGCCAGAATTCCAGATTTTCCTCCTCGGACATCTCTGTAAAATACGGATTTAAATCTTCCGTGTACTGTCCGACAATATCGGAAAGCATGTATTCGCTTCCGAAATTGATAATGTCCGGTCCCTCTCCGGATACTATCTCCCGCTGCAATCGCTGGATGCCGTCCCCGTCTTCATAACGGTTATACTGCCTTACTTCAATATGGTACGCTTCATTTTCCTGATTAAAAAGAGCAACCTGCTTATCCAATTCCGCATTTTGCTCAAACGCAGCCAACACCAGATTGGTTTTACTTTCTTCCCGCTCTGGCATTTTGCATCCTGAAAGTAGCAGGCATAAAATGATACCGGATATTATTATTTTTTTCATCATACACCTTACCTTCCCGCCGGGATATATTCCCATATCTGTCCGGTAAGCCGGTCATTTTCGCTTACATTTTTTACCAGCAAAAATCTTCCATCCCGTAAAAATGCTCTGATTATAATATATTCATTATAAGGAAGGCTACTTTCCGACCTGTCAACACGTTTTTCTGTGCATCCGCTTTCCAGGTCAAATGTCCATATCCCGCTTGCAACACTGTATAACAGAAAATCACTGTCCGTTCCCTGTGCCAGCGCAAGTATTCTGTCATCTGTGCCGATACCCTCCAGTGCATATTCCTTTTCTATGCTTCCGTTTTCCGTTCTTACCCGTCCTATATAAGATGTATCCTCTTTCACATAGGTAATGTAGACATTTCCGTCCTTTCCTATTGCCGCCGCATAGGAGTCTCTGATTTCCTGCAAGTCATTCCTGCTCTCCCACAGAAATTTTCCCTCTGCCGACAAATACATTCCGCCCTCCATGCCTTTTATATAGAAGTTCCCGTTTCCATCCCTCAAAAATCCTTCACAGATACCCATTTTACTGCCTAAGGCGTCGGATATATCCATTTCATTTATCAGACTGTTCCCATCGTATTCCCTGATGGCAGAAAGCATGCCTTCCTCTTTCCATGGACTCCGCAGCAGGATATAACTGTGTCCTTCCCTGTCGGATACAATGCCATGAATATTCCAGTCTTCCGGAATGTCTATCTGCTGTTTTTGCAGCAAATCCGTCCCCACTTCCATTTCAAACAAGGCAGCTTCCCTTCCTTCTCGGTTCCACTGGCACATAAGAAGTTTTTCTGCGTTGCATCCAAATGCTTTTGCCGGATAAAAATCCTGCCCGCTTAATTCCACTGTCTGTGCCTGGGTGTTTACTTCTGCCTGTTCTTCTGCACTTCCGTTTGTCTGTGCTTCTGTCCGCTTATCGTCACTTATTTCTGCCTGTTCTTCCGTATTTGCATTCGGCATTTCTTCATTGGTGCCTCCGCTCGACATTTCTGGCTCCCGGTGCTCCGCTGTCGTTTCTGTCGGCACACTCTTGGGCATCGTTTCTTTTCCGCATCCGCACGCAAATATTATCCCCGCCGCTATCAGCAAAACCACATATTTTCTCATACTGCACTCCCCCGTATTTTCTATATTTTCTGTATCTATTTCACTGGGTTATGGCATCCTGTTTGTATCGGTTTTGTATAATTTTTGTATCATATAACCTTTTATTGTTTTTATTTCATTTGTACGTTTTTATATAAAAAATACCCGTCGCATCGACATTTCTGCCGTGCAACGGGTATTTCACTTTTCAGGGTTCCGTATACAGTTTTTCGCCTGTCTCGCATTTACTTCACTTCCGCAACGGAATCACGGATAATCAGGGTGCCGCTGATGACCTTGCGGCTGGGTTTTTCGCCCTGTCCGGCAATCTGCTTCTGCAGCGTATCTACTGCCAGCATGGTCATGGCATCCACATCGACCTCCACGGTGGTAAGCTTCGGTGTGGAATATTCCCCGAAGGAATAGTTATCAAATCCGACTACGGAAATATCCTCCGGCACCCGGTAGCCACGGTCTTTCAGCTTCTGGATAAGGGCGTATGCCACGGTATCGCAGTTGCAGACAAAGGCGGTGGGCATATCCTTGGGCAGTTTGATTTCAATAAATTTACCCTGGTCCGTTCTGTCCGGGATAAGATATTCGGGATGCACCTCCAGTCTGTTGGCAAGCAGCGACCGGTAATAGCCTAAGTACCGGTCCAAAATACTGGCAGTGGTGTATATATTTCCGATAAATGCAATCTTTTTATGTCCCTTGCCCACCAGATAATTGGTGAGAAGGTATTCTCCGTAAATATTGTCCGTAATCACGGCATCCACATCAATGGTCTTGTTGTAAAAGTCGAGGTATACCGTGTGGATACCGGTCTTTTTGATAAACAGCAGGTATTCCGCTTTCATTTGTCCAAGCACAATCAGTCCGTCTATTTTGTTGTTGCTGATGATGCGGGGCAGCTCGTTGCCATCCTCCATCTCCTGCGTCACAATTTCCAGAATACCGGAATATTCATAGTCAGTCAGGTGCTTGATGATGTTCTGGTACATTTTTAAATAAAAAGAATTCTCCGTTTCGTCCATATACCGTGAAGCTACTATTACGCCGATATTGAAGCAATGGCCCTCCCGCAATGCCTTGGCCGTTGCATTATAGCGGTATCCCATTTCCTCAGCGGTCTTCTTTATCTGGGCACGAAGCTCTTCGCTGACGCCTTCTTTATTGTTAAATGCTTTGGATACGGTTACAACACTGACGCCTAATTTCTGCGCAATGTCCTTCATGGTAATCTTTGGTTCGGTATTCCTTATCATCCGGGACGTTTACTCCTTTTCATCTGCAATTTTATGCAAATATACAGTTATTATAGGATAAATTCCACAGTTTTTCCATATAAACTTTGTAAACTTATCATACAGTAAACATTAACCCTTTACGGCGCCGTTGGTAAGGCCGCTGTAAATCTGCTTCTGGCAGAGAATAAATACAATCAGCGCGGGAATTAAGGAAATAATTACACCGGCACAGATTAAGTTGTACTGGTTTCCCATGGGTCCCACGAAAACGTTAAGACAAGTGGAAACCGTATAAATTTTCGGGCTTGCCATTTCCAGATACAGGTGTGACATATAGAATTCGTTGTAGGTATTCACGCCCTTTAACACCATACTGGTTACAATCGCCGGTTTTAACAGCGGGAAAATGATGGTGCGGTAAATACGGAAATAGGAAGCACCGTCCATAATGGCGGACTCGTCAATGGAGATGGATATATTTTCAATAAACTGGATAAAAATATAAATGGAAATAACATCCGTACCGCACATCAGGACAATGTAGCCATACAAGTGGTTAATCAGTCCCGTCTGGTACATAATGTTATAAACCGTTACCTGCATTGCCACGCCGGGCACCATGCTGGCAACCATGAACAAACCTCTTACCAGTCCGTTTCCCGGAAACTTGAAGCGGCTCAGTACAAACGCAAGCTGGGAGCCGATGATGATGGAAATCGCCAGTACGAATACCAATACAATAAAGGAATTTAAGAAGGCCTTTCCCATATCGGCACGGTTCCAGGCATTGATGTAAGAGCTTAAGTTAAAAAGGTTCTGCGGCAGGGTTGTTACCTGTGTGGTTGCATACTCTTCATTAGTCTTGGCTGCCGTAAGCAGACAATAAATAATCGGAGCAATAGCGCAGAAGGAGAAAAATACCAGTGAAAAATATTTTAAGAATGTAAGAATTTCCTTTCTTACTTTATGCCCGGTTAAGGGCTGCGATTTGGTTGCTGCTATGCTTCCCATGGCTTACCTGCTCCTTTCTTTGCCTTCTTTTCCCTGATGCGTGCAATCCTGGCATCTCTCTTTAAGGTTGCGTTCGGTACTTCATTTTCATAATTATCAAAGAAAATCTTGAACACAAGCTTCTGAAGAAGGGTCACAATCAGAATAATGATAAAGAGTACGATTGCCATGGCTGCCGCCATACCGATTTTCTTGTTTTCCTGCGCCATTTTGTGCATCAGGGTGAAATACGTTTCGGTGCCGTTGTTACCGCCGGTGATAACCCAGGGCTGGTCGAAGGCACTTAAGGAACCGGAAATGGCAAGAATGACATTCAGGGTCAGAATGGTCTTGATGCCCGGCAGGATAATATATCGAAATTGCTGAAATCTGTTGGCACCGTCCAGCATGGATGCCTCGTAAAGACCGGAGTCAATGGACATGATGGCACCGATGAAAAGCACCATATTCTGTCCGCAGTATCTCCACACGGAGGTGCTTGCCAGTACAATGTTGTTGACACTCTTATCGCCTAACCAGTTCGGCAGGCTGTCCTTGACAAATCCCAGTGCACCTAAGATGGAGTCGAAACCAAATCCCGGTGTAAAGAAGAATTTGAAAATAAATCCGATAGCAATACCGCTTATCAGGTATGGGAAAAACATAATTCCCTTAAAAATGTTGCCGCCTTTTACCTTAAAGCTTAAGACGGTTGCAAGATACAGGGCAAGTACGGTCTGAATGAGCGCGCCCACCAGATAGTAAAGGCTGTTCTTCAGTGTGCTTAAAATAGTGCCCTTTTTGAACAGATCTATGTAGTTTTTCAAGCCTACGAATTCGTAGTTGCCGGCATTGTAGCCTGCGTATGTTTTAATCTTGTAGAAACTGAATTTAATCATTTCCAAGAACGGATAATATGTAAATAAAAGTAATAAAAACAAGGGAATGAGCATAAACGCCACGGTTATGACGATTTTCTGCCCCTTGCGGCTTTTAAGGAACCCCCAAAGACCTTTTCTGGCATGTGCAGGGCTGCCTGCCTTATTTACGGAACCTGCCATTTCTTTTCCTCCACCATGCAACCTTTAAGAAGCAGGAGCCGAGGGCATCCCCGGCTCCTTTTCCTTTTGGTTTGCGTTATGAATGTTACCGATTTTTTCTGCATGAACGTTTTGCACATGCAGTAATATTGTCTCTTAATACAGAATTTCTACGTTGTACTCCTCCTGAGCATCCGTCCATGCCTGGTTCCACTCGTCCATAATCTCGTCAAAAGTCTTGTCACCTGCTGCTGCATGCTCAATTAACTTCTGGCTCTTGGTATCACCACCGTTGCAGACATTTAATTCGGATTCTACGTTTACGTTGCTTAGCAGATCTTCTTCACCGGAAAGAGCGGGAAGGTCGGTTACGAATTCCACGCCTTCGAATGCCTGATACATTTCAGGGAAGTTGTTGTCATCTGCTGCTACGGGAATGCCGCCTTCATTGAAAGCAAATCCGGACTTTTCGGTCATCCACTTTACGAATACCATAGCGGCTGCCTGATTTTCAGCGGAAGAATTCTTGTTGATACCGAAGCAGTAATCAGCACCGGAAGTAGCATACTGCTTACCGTTTACGGTAATGGGGAATGCCATGTAACCTACATTTTCAGGAGTATCGCCTGCTGCCTGCATCTGGGAGTAAGCCCAGGAACCGAGTACCATACATCCGATTTCGCCTCTGTGAAGCATACCCTTGCTGGATTCCCAGTCGGTGTTCATGTAGTTGTCTTCGGTCAGACCGTTTGCAACCGCATCGTACATGATCTTGAATACGTTGTATGCGTGAGCCCCATCGCCGTAATCCTGGAAAGGATTTGCGGTATGAACCAGTTTCTGGTTCTTGTAAGTATCATCACCGGTTGCAGTACCGCTGATATGGTCATCCCACTGGCTCATGGTCCAACCTGCTGCATAGTTGGTATACAGAGGAATGGCATCGGTGTTATCCTTGATTGCCTGAAGGGCATCCATGAATTCTGCGGGAGTCTTTGGAATGGAAGTAATGCCTGCATCGGCAAATACCTTCTTATTATAAACAATGCCCTGTGCGGTACCGGTTGCGGCTACACCGTAAACCTGACCGCCGGACAGCCATCTGGATGCATATCTTACCTGCTGTTCCATGTCTTCCAGAGAGCCATAAGGGATGAAGTAGGAAGAAATTTCTGCCATATCTATGGAAGGAATCATCATGATATCTCCCCAGTTACCACTGGAAAGTGCAAGTAAAGCGTCCTGCTCGTAATCGGTGGTAGCATCTACTTCTACGGTAATGTTAGGATACATTTCATTGAATGCCTTTATGTATTCGCTGTAAGGATGAGCTGCTGCAGGCTCTGCATTGTCAAGCAGGTCTGTTCTGTTGCTGAACCACTTGATGGTTGCTGTAATGTCTGTGTAGCTTTCTCCCAGTACGATATCTGCATAATTTAAGGTATCGCTGTTTCCGGTGTCTGCATCCGTCTCATCGGTTGCTTCAGTTGAGCTTTCAGCCGGTGTGGTCTGTGTTCCTGTTTCGTTGTTTCCGCTGTTTGCAGTCTTGTCGCCGCAGGCAACTAAGGAAAGTGCAAATACGGAAGCCATACATACTGCTAAAACTTTTTTTAGTTTCATAATGTGTAACGTCCTCCTTTATTTAATTAACTTTATCGTTAACTACATTTTGTATTGTAGCATTTTCCTTTTTACTTTTCATCTCGCAATCTTGCATATTCTTTTCCATTCTTGTACTTGGCGTATTTTCTTACAGTTTTTATAAAAATCACATAGTGTTTTTGTTTAATATCCAATTTTTATTGTAGAAGATATCTAATTTTTACGTCATTATAGGTATTTGCATCATTCATTTTTGCGTAGTAATATCAATTTTGAATTGCTTATGCCTTGTTTATGTTTGAGTTATTATTTACTTTATGTTATTTTTGTATTAAAATAAGTACATCAAATACAGAACGGAGGAGAAATCATGAAAGGATTTCATTTTGAGGAAAGCATTGCCGACTCCATTAAGGACTCGTTGATGCACTATTTATCCATACATAACACGGCTTACTCGGAATTTTATACCTTAAAGACCTGCTACCACAGCTCTCCCTCAACCAATTCCTTAAATACGGTTCTTGCCTGGAACGAAATTCATGCTTCTTATCCTTACAGCTACAATTTTGGCAGGGAACAGGTCTGCTGCATGCTCTATACCATTTCCGGTGCCGGTACGGTTTCCTTAAATGGAAATAAAACAGTTGCTTCCGAAAATACCTTCGTTTTTCTCCCCTGTTCTCCCAACGTAAGCATCCGCATCCAGTCCACGCACTGGAATTATATTATTTTTTACATTCAGGGTCCCTTCCTTTCCTTCTATTATGAATTATATAAGGAAAGATACCGCGGTGTGGTTTCCTCCGAAAATATGTCCCGGATTGAAGCCTCCCTCACATCCCTGATTTCCTACATGCGGAATTACATTCCCAACGAACTGATTATCAATAAGCTTTTAGTGGATTTACTGACAGAGCTGACCTGTGATGAGTTTAGTTTTTCCTCCGGTCGCGGCGGAAAGATGTATTTAGAGGATATTAAGTCCTACTACGATACGCATTATTCTGAAGATTTGAATTTAGACAATGTTTCGACCCAGGCAGGCATCAACAAATATCGTCTGTGCCGGGAGTTCAAAGCAGCCTACGGTTTTTCTCCCCTGCAATACTTAAACGGCAGACGCTTAGAAGAGGCGGAACATCTTTTGAACGATACCGATTTGAAGGTTCATGAGGTAGCGGAACGTGTCGGTATTGAAAATACCACCCACTTCATCAACTTATTTAAGCGCAAGCATAAAATGACACCGGCAGCCTATCGCAACCGGCCGTCGGTGTCTTCCTCCCTTACCGCTGTAAGGTAACTGTTTGATTATTTACGTTTCTCCTTGGAATCGCGTCTGTCCGTAACCTTACGGAATTCGCGGTTCCCTTTTCTTTCACCGCGTGCGCCGTCCCTGCGGCTGCTTCTTTCCCGGCTGCGGTCGCTTCTTTCTCTGTCTCCGTAGCTTCCGCCTCTGCGGCTGCCTTCTTTGTCGCCTCTGCCGAATACGCGGGATTTATGTCCGCCGTCATCTGCAAAACGCTTTCTTCTGTCATCATCTGTGAAGCGCTTTCTTCTGTCGTCGAAGGAAGAGCGTCTCTTGCGCGGCTCCTCGATAACGATTTCTTCCGGCGCCTCGCCGATTTCCTTCCTTACAAGATATGCTAAAAGCTCCATGGGGTCTAACTCGTAGTCCTCCATCTTTTCTTCAATCTGATCCTGGAGCTTTACATAATCTTCTTTATCCAGGGTATCCTTCGCCGCCTGCAGCAGTTTGTTTAACTTAATGTCCATAACCTGTGCGGACTTGGGCAGCTTCTGCTCCGTCATCTTGGTTTTGCAGACTCTCTCGATTTCCCGGATACGGTATAAATCCCTGCCGTAAGCAAAGGTAAAGGCAAGTCCTTCCCTGCCCGCTCTGCCGGTACGTCCTATTCTGTGGACGTAGTATTCCGTATCCTGCGGCACATCATAGTTAAAGACCGCCTCTAAGTCGTCCACATCAATGCCTCTTGCCGCCACATCCGTTGCAATCAGTACCTGCAGACTGCCGTTCTTAAAGCGGTTCATGACAAAATCCCTCTGCTTCTGGGTCATATCCCCGTGCAGTCCTTCTGCCTGATAGCCTCTGTCCTTCAGATGCTCCGCCAGCTCATCCACCATCTTTTTGGTGTTGCAGAATACGATGGAACGCTTCAGATTATAGGTATCAATCAGTCTGCTGATGGCTTCTTCCTTGTAAATATTTTTCACTACATAATAATACTGCTTTACCAGAGGAATTGTCAGCTCCTGCTTGGTAATCCGCACGACCACCGCATCCTTCTGGTATTTGTAGGTAATGTCTAAAATAGCCTGCGGCATAGTTGCCGAGAAAAGCGCCGTCTGGTGCTCGCACGGGATTTCTCCCAGAATGGCTTCCATATCCTCGCGGAAGCCCATGTTCAGCATTTCATCCGCTTCATCCAGCACCACCATTTTCAGGCTGTCTAACTTGATAGTGTGTCTGCGCATATGGTCCATGACACGTCCCGGTGTACCCACAATAATCTGGGCGCCGCCTTTTAAGGCTTTAATCTGCCTGGAAATATCCTGCCCGCCATAAATAGGTACCACACGTATGCCGTGCATGTATTTGGAAAATTTGTGAAGCTCCTCTGCCGCCTGAATGGCAAGCTCTCTGGTAGGACATAAAATCATGCCCTGCAGCTCCCGGCTGGCGGGGTCTACCATCTGCAGCATGGGAATCCCAAACGCTGCCGTCTTTCCTGTTCCTGTCTGCGCCTGCCCGATGACATCCTTTCCTTCCATAAGCTGGGGAATTGCCTGTTCCTGTATAGGCGTCATCTGGGTATAGCCCATCTCGGAAACCGCGCGTAAAATCTTGGGATTAATCCCGGAATCTTCATATCTTAAATTTTCTTCCATCATTGATTAGTTTGTACCTTCCATTTTCTGAAGCAGTACTTCCTTCGCCTTTTCAAGCTGATTGTCGTATGCTTCCTCGCTGTAATATCTTTCACTGTCAAATTCGCATTCCACATCCGGTTCGATGCCGATACCGTGGATATTGATGCCGTTCGGTGTGTAATAGGAACTGATGGTCAGCTTGACTGCAGAGCCGTCGGACAGTTCGATAGGTCTCTGCACAATGCCCTTGCCGAAGGTCGTGGTGCCTACCAGTGTACCGATACCGTAATCCTTAATGGCGCCTGCCAGAATTTCGGACGCACTGGCGGAATTGCCGTTTACTAAAACAACCATGGGCACATCCAGCTCTTTGGAGCCGTCACAGGAATATTCCTCCCGGTTGCCGTCCCTGTCTTCCGTGTATACAATCAGACCCTTGGGCAGCATCTGCTTGGCAATGCTTACCACGGAGCTTAAATTACCGCCCGGATTGCTGCGCAAATCCAGGATGAGTCCCTTCATGTCATTGCCTCTTGCCATTGCCATGGCTTCCGTAAACTGGTCCACAGTCACGGTATCAAACTCTGTAATCTGGATGTATGCCATGCCGTCATCCAACATTTTAAAGTTAACGGTGGGGGATTCCACCTTTCTTCTTGTCACTTCTTTTTCGATTTCTTTACCATCGCGGATAAGGGTCAGCTTAACGGTTGTATTCTCATCACCCTTAATCAGGGAAACCGTTTCCTGTAAGGACATGCCCGTTACATCCACATCGTCCACCTTGTAAATAATATCCTCGGCACGTAGATCCGCCTCCTCAGCCGGAGAGTCTGCAATAATACCGCTGACTTTCGCAAGACCTGTCGTGGTGTCAAGACTTACATAAGCGCCCACGCCGTAGTAAACACCAAAGGAGTCCTGATACAGACTTTCCAGTTCTTCCTTGGAGTAGTATTCGGAATAAGGGTCGCCAAGCGACTCGACCATGCCCTTATAGATGCCGTCCACCATGGCGTCTTTATCCACGTCTTCTTTATAAAAATAAGTGTCGATTACATTTTCAATAACCTTCATCTTGGCTACCGTGTCTTCGTTGACCGCTTCTCCGGTAACACTTTCTCCGTCCGTGTTTTCCTGACTTTCCTCCCGGGTGTGAAGCCCTACCGTCTGGCCTGACTTATGGGCATACTGGATGCGGTTTACCACATACACGCTGCTCACTACTAAAAGGGACATAATCAGACCTGTAAACAGTCCGCCCCAGAAAAACTTTCCGCTTTTGTCCTGTGTTTTTTTTCCGCCGTTTTCCGGCTGCTGTCCGGGCTCAATGCCCGTTGTATAAATTTCGTTGTCCTGCATAATGTGTACCTTTCCTTATATTACTGCTTCAGATAATTCCAGGGACTTACATATTCTCCGTTCAGACGCACGCCAAAGTGCAGGTGCGGGCCGGTGGAACGGCCGGTGGAACCTACCGCAGCAATGGTCTCCCCTCTTACGACCACGTCCCCTGTGCTGACATACAACTTGGAGGCATGCATATATATGGTGTACAGGCTTCCGCCGTGGTCAATCATAACATAATTACCCATGGAGCTGCTGTATGATGCCGCTACCACTTTTCCGTCGTAAGCCGCATAAATCGCCGTACCGCTGGGAGATGCCAGATCGATACCGTTGTGGAACTTCTGCACTCCTAAAATAGGATGCATACGCCAGCCGTAATCGTCCGACAATCTCGTATAGGTAGCCACCGGAAATTTGAACTGACCGCCATCATACATTAAGACGGTACCGTTCTGCTCTAAAATTTTACGTTTTTCTTCGGCAATCGCCGCTTCCAGAGCCTGCACGATCTCGTTCTGCTCCTGTATGTCGGCTTCGTATTCCTTGATGGCCTGTTCCCTGTTGGAAATATCGTACTCGTATTCCCTGATGGTCTGTTCCTTGGCAGCAATCAGCTCCTCAAGGGCTTTCTGCTCCTGCTCCACGCTGACTTTGGTTTCATCCAAAACTTCCTTTTCCGCCTCAAGCTGCTGTTCGCAGAGCTCAATATACTGCCTGTTTAAGATAAACTGGTCTAACTGTTTTCTATCATATGCGGAAATCTGCTCCATATATTCAACGGCATTCATAATACTGCTTAAGCTTTCTCCGCTGAAAATGATGTCAATGTAAGAAGACTCACCCTGCTCGTACATAAAGCGGATACGCTCCACCATCGCATCATACTGGTCTTCCTCTATCTGTTTTGCCTCCGCAAGCTCCTCCTGCGTAACGCGGATTTCCTCTTCCTTCTGCTGGATTTCTGCGGTCAGCCGGGTGATATTGTCCTGCACCTCGGCAAGCTGGGCATCCAGCTCCTGCACATAATTTTTCAGATTACTTTTTTCCTGCTCCAGCTTCTTCTTGATAGCCTTCACATCCGTCAGGGAATTCTGCAGGCTTTTCTTCTGCTGCTCCGCCTGTTTTATCTGCTCTTCCTTCTGTTTGATACTGTCCGAGGTAAGAGACGAATAGCTTGTTGCTGCTTTTGTGGAAGATGGCATGTGGCTGAAAAGTACCAGCATGAGTACCACCGTAAAAACCATCACAAGTCTTTTTTTCATACCTGCCTGTCCTCTCTTAATCATACGCGCAAGTGTTTTCTAACTGTGGTAAAGCTGCCCAGGAAGCCGATGCCGATACCGATACCCAAGGATACGGGAACCAGCACATGGAATACTTCCTGTACGGTAAGGAAATTCAGGATGGATGACAGTGCCTGGAACTTGGACATTGCCGATGTCACCACGTCATTGTAAATAAAGTAAATCAGTAAAAGAGGAATACCGGAACCGATGGCGCCGATTAACATACCCTCAATAACGAACGGTGCTCTGGTAAAGAAGTCCGTGGCACCGATGTATTTCATAATGCTGATTTCCTCCTGTCTTACGGAAATACCGATGGTAACCGTGTTGCTGATCAAGAAAATAGATACACCCAGCAAAATGACGATAATACCCACGGAGGCATATGCCACAATCAGGTTGACGCCGGTCAGGGCGTTCGCCGTCAGACTGCTGTATTTAACCAGACGCACATCCGGCAGGGACTGCAGCCAGGTAACCAGTGCATCCTGCATGGATACGTCGTTTAAGAAAACTTCGTAATTTTCATAACCCTCCAGAGGGTTGGTGGGGAAGCCTTCCGTGTGCTTTCCTTCGAAATATTTTTCCTGGAACCAGGCCCAGGCTTCATCCGCAGTCGTATACTTTATATCGGAAACCTCCACTCTGGCTTTAATCTGTTCCCCAATGGCATCAATCCGTTCCTGGGAAGTGCCCTCGTTAAAGAATACGGTAACAGAAACTCCTTCCTGTGCATTTTTGACAATATGCTGGAAGTTCATAACCACGGAATACAGGATGCCGAATAAAAACAGGCAGGCTGCGATGGTGGCAATGGATGCCATGGAAAACAGCTTGTTACGGAATATATTTCTTACTCCCTGTCTGAGAGTATAAAATAAGGTACTAATCTTCATCGATATACTCTCCTTCCTCTTCATCGCTTACGATGACGCCTTTTTTCATGGTAACCACGCGCTTGTGCATGGCATTGACAATTTCACGGTTGTGGGTAACCACCACTACCGTTGTGCCGGACTTGTTGATTTCCTCTAAAAGGTTCATGATTTCCCATGAGTTCTTGGGGTCAAGATTGCCGGTAGGCTCATCTGCCAGCAGAATGGAAGGCTTGTTGATAAGGGCACGCGCCAGCGCCACTCTCTGCTGTTCACCGCCGGAGAGCTGCTTGGGCTTTGCCTTGTATTTGCCTGCCAGTCCCACCGTAGCCAGTATCTTCGGTACGTTTTTACGGATTTCCTTGGCGGGAACTTCTACGATACGCTGCGCAAACGCAACATTTTCATATACGTTTCTATCCTTAAGCAGACGGAAATCCTGGAATACGATTCCCAGGTTTCTGCGGAATTTCGGAATTTTCCAGTGGGACAGCTTTGCCACATCATGTCCCATCACCCATACCTTTCCCTTGGTGGGGATAAGTTCTCTTAACAAAAGCTTAATCAGGGTGGACTTGCCGGAGCCGCTGTCGCCGACTACAAAGACAAACTCACCCCTGTTGATATGCAGGGTCACACCGTTTAATGCCGGTGCACCCGCTGTATAAATCTTACTTACCTTGTCCAGGTAAATCAGACCGTTTTCTTCAATCATTTTCTCCCGTTGTTTTCTCTGTTCTTCTTTTCTTGACATTCTGTACCTCTTTAATATTCAAATGATTCCATGTATTTCATGTACTTTACGACCATGAGCGCAATCTTGAAGGTAATGGCATCTTCAAACACGCGCAGATCCAGTCCCGTGCTTTTCTGCAGCTTGTCCAGACGGTAAACCAGTGTATTCCGGTGAATGAAAAGCTGTCTGGACGTTTCGGACACATTCAGGCTGTTTTCAAAGAATTTACTGATGGTAGTAAGGGTTTCCTCATCAAAATCATCCGGGCTTTTTCCGCCGAAGATTTCGCGGATGAACATTTTACAAAGAGGAATGGGCAGCTGGTAAATCAGTCTGCCGATACCCAGTTCGCTGTAAGCAATGACGTTTCTTTCATCAAAGAAAATCTTGCCTACATCCAGCGCCATCTTGGCTTCCTTGTAGGAACGGCTGACCTCCTTAATCTCATGGATAATCGTACCGTATGCCACATGTACGCCGGCAACGCCTTCCTTCTGCAGATAGGAAATCAGGCTCTTGGCAATTTTCTCAATGTCCTTGTTGGTGTCCGTGTCGGAAAGCTCCTTCACTACTATAACATTATTTTCATCCACTGCGGTGATGAAATCTTTTCCATTACCTCCAATATGTACCCTGGTAAGCTCCAGAGCATTGTTGTCCTTGCCGTTTTCGGACTCCACAATCATAGCAACTCTGCCGATATCCGTGGGGATGTGCAGCTTTTTCGCCCTGCCGTAAATATCTACTAAAAGCAGGTTGTCCAAAAGCAGGTTCTTAATAAAGTTGTCCTTATCAAACCGTTCCTTGTATGCAACCATCAGGTTCTGGATTTGAAAAGCCGCCATTTTTGCAATGGTATACACATCTTCTCCGCTTCCGCCCGCGATCAGCACATACTCCGGTTGCTGGTCGTCCATTACCTTGATATACTGGTAGCCCTGGATTTCCTGGGAATCGGCGAAGGACGCCGCAAATTCCGCTGCCTGTTTAGAGCAGTTGCGCATATCTGCAGTGGATGCCATCTCCTTGCCCTCTGTGTCCATGACACAGAAATCGACCCTGGCAATGTTTTTTAACCCCTCAATGGTATTCTGTAAAATTTGGTTTGATATCATACACGTACTCCATCCTATTCCATAGATGAAAACCATTTTAATCTATTTTCACAAAAAAATCTACCCTCGAAGGATAAAAAATTAGACATTCTTAACAAAAGCAGTCGTTTTTTTACTTTCTGCGAATACTTTTCTCTCCAATTTCTATCATACCGTTTTTCAGTAAATGTCCCACCGCTCTCTTGAATTCGTTCTTGCTCATCTGCAGCTCCCGTTTGATGACCTCCGGGGATGCCTTGTCGTTGAAGGGCATAGCGCCGTCAAAGCTGTCGAGCACCTTAAGCACCTTTTCGGCGTCGGTCTCTATCTGCAGGTACGCTTTCTCCCGGACACTCAGATTCAGTCTGCCGTCCTCTTTTACGGAAGTAACCCTGGCATTTACGGTATCGCCCACCTTCAAATCCCCATATGCCTCCTTCTTGGGAATGAGTGCGGAATACAAATCGTCCACCGCCACAAACATACCGAACTCGGGGCTCGTTTCGTAAATAACGCCGGTTACTCTGTCGTCCTTCTGATAAGGGCTGTCGGAGCGCAGGTTTTCATACACATTCATGGTTGCGCAGAGCCGTCCGCTCTTGTCTATATATAAGGAAACGAGAGGGGTATCGCCCTTTTTCACGCGCACCTTCTGCTGCTTAAAGGGAAGGAACAAATCCTTTTCCAGTCCCCAGTCCAAAAATGCGCCGAATTTATTGACGTCCGCTACCGTAAGCCGCGCCACCTCGCCCATTTTGAGTAACGGTGTCTGCGTGGTGGAAATCAGCCTGTCCTTGGAGTCCCTGTATACAAAAACTTCTGTTTCATCCCCCAATTCGGTTCCTTCCGGCACCTGCTTTATGGGAAGAAGCACTCGCTCCTCCGCCTTTACGTCCTCTGCCAGGTACACACCGAATTCCACTTTCTTTACTACGGTAAGCTTCTGCTCTTCTCCTAATTTAATCATGCTTTTTCTCCTTAAATTCCACGTTGGCGTAAGCCTTGCCTTCTTCATCCTGCAGGGAAACGGTATACAGTTCTTCGCCACTCTCCGCCGTGCGTTTTACCACATACGGGTGCAGCACGTCATGTAACAACGCCTGCTTGCGGTATTCCACGCGCATCTGTCCTATTTCAAAGCTTTCCGGCAGATAGGCTGCCGCCATGCGCACATACTGCGCATTGTTTACATGATGATTGGTGTCTAAATGGTGCGGGTTCACGGTAATGTTTTCCTCCATGCTGCCGCCCTCCGGCACTGCAATCTTACGTCCCGCATAGTCCATGGGGAGCTTCTCGCTCTTTTCGTATTTCGCCGAAACATCCTCGGGGATATTGGTAAGCTTAAAGGCTTTTGTATCAATCAGGCTCCACAAAGAGTCCGCCTTTGCCAGGAAGTTTCCGTCCTTATCCTTCATAAAGAAGTTACGCTGGCCGAAGCAGCCCTTGAAATTATAGGGATATGTGCCCGTTTCCACATCCTCGTAGAAATCCGGGAACCTGTCCACCACAATCTGCCAGTAGGAAAGCACCCATGCCAGTCCACGTTCCTGCAGTGGGTAAAAGCCCACTCCCAGCGCCTCCGACTGGAAGGCGGAGCAGTCCTGAAAATAATCCAGAAGCGCCTCTAACGACAGCCTGCCCCGGCTGTCCGTCTCACTGTATCTTATCTTGCTTTTAAAACTGTACATACTGTTTCTCCTCTTTCATCTTTCCCATTGTAGCACAGGACAGGGTATTTTGCGTACGCTTTTTTGAAATTAAGAAACTTTTCATATATATTCCCCTGTGAGTGCATGGTATAATGGCGCTATCAGTAACGAAAGGACCGGATTTTCATGCAGTATTATTCTTTTGCTTCCGCAGAGCCACTTATTTACGATATCTGTGGGAATCTCCGCAGCACCGGCGGTTTTCTGCATCACAGACGAAGTTTTGACCGGTGGGTTTTTATTTATGTAAAAGCCGGTAGTCTGCACCTGTGTCTGGAGGGTGAGGAATTCACCGTAAGCTCCGGGGAATATGTATTTCTGCCGCCTTGCAGGGAACATTTCGGCAGCCATCCTTCCCAGGGACACCTGTCTTATCTGTGGGTGCATTTCACACTGCCCGGAGACACAAATCTTACCTCTCTCCCGGATGCTTCACAGGAGGGTGCTTTCTCCACAGATACCTGCAAAGACACCGTTTCTTTCCCTGACGCTTCCTCCGGCAGGGACTGTTATCTGTGGCCTCAAAGAAGCGTTGCACAGGGCAACGGCAAAATTCCTTTGTATTTTACAGAGCTTCTGGAACTCAGCCGCCAGCCCCATGCGTATCCTTCTTCCATGCCGTCCTGCCTGCTGACGCTGCTTCTTATGCAGGTTTCCAGAGAATACCGGGAGTCCTTGTCTGCAAAAGAACATCCGCTTCCGGCGGTTCTTAACCAGATTACCCTGTGGATGCGGAACAATCTGGACCAGGATATTACCATGCTTTCGGCAGCCACCCGGTTTGACTACAATCCGGATTATCTGGCATCCCTTTTCCGGAAACATTTCCATATGTCTTTTACCCGCAGTCTGAACCGGATACGTATCGAGGCCGCCAAGACCATGCTTGCCAGCCAAAACTGCAGCATAAAAGAAGCCGCATTTTCCTGCGGCTTCTCCGATGAAAAATATTTTATGAAGGTTTTTCGTGAGGTAGTAGGTATGACGCCCACGGTTTATAAAAATACCTATTTTAAATATAAAGATATGTAACTCTTCTGCTTTTTTGTGATTTGCCTATCTCCCGGAAATTTCTATTTCCGTGTGAAATAAACCGTGTAGGTTTCGTCCTGTACCTCATACAAGGGCTTGAATACCATATTTTCCGGCTGGTTTACCGTGCGGTAAGTACTCTGCTTCCAGGGGAACACACCGTAGGTATGCTCGGTCTGACGATGGAAAATATCCTCGGGATGCCCGGTATCGCCCACAATTCCTTTGTCACCTGCACTCATGCCTGCCAGCACTATGGGTCCTTCCAGTACGGCATACATGTCCGGTTCGTCCGGCAGATTTTCCATGGAAAGTCCTGCGGGCAGGTACAGGGTGATAACGTCTTCCTTCCATTCCCTGTGCAATACCAGATAGCCTTCTTCCATGCGGTATTCCTCTTTTGCAAGGGGCTTGCCTGCAACAGATACCTGTACTTCTTCCTTAACCCATGCCGGGATTCGCAGCTTCAGGGTAAACGCAGCCTTTTCTTCCATATGAATTTTCACGTCTACCGACCAGCGGGAATCCTGGCTCTTATCCTCTTCGTCAAAGAATGCCTGCTCGTTGTAATACTTCATGTTGACATTCTGCTCCATACTGCCCTTTTTTTCTCCCAGACAAAGCCGACAGTAGGAGGGAATGTACTGTGCCACATAAAGTTCTTTTTCTCCATCAGCAAAATAAATCAATTCCGGATAAAGAGTCTGTGCCTGCACCATGGTTCCGTGACAGCACCAGAAATCTCTGGTTTTCGTGCCCCATTTCTTTTTGCTGCCTGCTTTCATGGGCAGGAAGTAGGTGGGCATGCCAGTTGATGCATTCTGCTGCGCCAGAAATCCGTTGTACAGTGCTTTTTCGATATAATCAGCATACTGTGCTTCCCCTGTAAACCGGAGCAGATACTCCGCCAGCCGTGTCATGTTGTAAACGGTGCAGAATTCCTGGTTGGTATCCGTCAGATACCGGCCTTCCAGATGAGGCGGTGTAAAAAATTCTCCCGCACCCTGTCCGCCGGTGCAGTAGCTGCCTCTGTCGGTTACGGCATTTTTCCAGAATGCTTTTACAATATCCAGCCACTTTTCCTCGCCGGTAACCTCATACATTTTTGCTGCGCCCTGTGCCAAAGGAATACTGGCATTGGCATGGCAGTTGGTCAGTGCATCCTTGCCGTCCATTAAATCCTTAAACATCTGGGGAGCCGCATAGCTTTCCGCCAGCTTCTTATATTTTTCCTTTCCTGTCAGTCCGTACAGGGTTGCCCATGCTTCCAGCATGCCGCCCGACTCTCCCTTATAGGTAACCCACGGAGTATCTTTTAAGTCTTCTTCAATCCATTCCACATACCAGTCGGCCAGATTTTCCGCCAGTTCCAAAGCTTTTGTACTGCCCGTGAATCGGTAGGCATCCGTCAGCCCCATAAATGTTTTGTGCATCACATACTGTGGAGACCAGACATATTGTCCCTTCTGTAACATTCCCAGATATTTTTCCGGGATGGGTGCCAGCCATTTACCCCCACACTGCTTCTGGCATTTTTCCAGTTCTTTGATGATAAAATTTAACTTGGCATGCAGTTCCTCGTCCTCATTCATGGCGGACAGAGCTGCTGCCGCCGACAGATAATGTCCCAGAAAATGTCCCCTAAGCTGGCAGGTGGGTGCTTCCCATCCCCAATGAAGATTGGCCGTAGTGGGGTCATCCACTACCTGCAATCCCGGCAGTACAAAGCCTGCCTCTAAATAAAAATTCTGTAATAATGCCTGATTGGACAGTTCCATCAGATAATTCCGGTTTATTTCTTCTCTTTCTTTGAATAAGCCGGGCAGCAGGTGCACGGCGTCCTTTTTCATACTCTGTAACATAGAGTTCCGCCTTTCTCTTACTTGGATTTGGGGTTTTCTTTCTGGACCGATTATAGCATGTTTCGCAGAGAATGTCGGTGGTCTGTACCGTAGATGTGGTGGTGAAAAACGAGATGTTTCCTGATTTTTCAAAGACAACAAAAAACCTCAGTGGAAAACACTGAGGTTTAACAGGGCTACAAGGATTCGAACCTTGAAATGACGGAGTCAGAGTCCGTTGCCTTACCGTTTGGCGATAGCCCTTTAGCTGACTACCTTATGCATTATATACGAACTCCAAAGTTTTTGCAATACCCAATTTTATTTTTTTGAAATTTATTTTTCTTTCTTTTTACCATTTCATTTCCCTTAAAGCAAATGCCTCTTCTTTTCCTGCTAAATCGGGACTTTTCTTTCTCTCCTCACAGTGCTATAATTCTTTTGATTAGCACATGCTAACTATTGTGATTAGGCGAAAATTACCGTTTCACAACATGCTATTTCTAATACGGGAGGACAAAAATGAATACTTACGATTTATCTAAAGTAAAAAAATTACTTATCTACGGAATGATTGGTGCAGTTCTGAACATGATTGGCGACTGCCTGCTTTTGGGTGTGGACTCCGTTGGCGCCGTCGGTGCCTTCGGTCAGTACATCCTGGCAGCCCAGAAAGTCAGCTACACCCGGATAGGGCTTGCCGGCTTCTTCGGCTATGTGGGCATTCCGGTTTCTATTTTCGGATATTATGTTTTGTATGAGATAATGGAAGATAAAACTTCTCTGCTTGCCAGATTATACCGGGCATCCCTTTATGCTTTTGTTGCTTTCGGCGGCGCCATCCATATTATCTGCTGTTATCTGCTCACCGGCATGAAGAAGGCACTGGAAACCGGCACGGCACCCGATGACAACATCCTGACCGTTATCCTGCAGGAGCAGGGCGGCTACATTGTTCCCTGCTTTGTTGTTTTCTTCCTGTTCTATTTTATCAATGTCGTTACCATGGCTCTCATCATTGCCAAGAAGAAAACTTGCCTGCCCGGCTGGATGTGGATTATCAACCCTTTACTTTTCAAGATTTTATTTAACGGTCTCGGAAAAATGAGCACTTCCGCCGTTCTTAACGGTATTGCCTGCTCCAACATGAGTCTGGGCGCTTTGGTTATCTTTACTGTCTGGATGGTTGTTCTGTGCAAAAAGAGCAACAAGGCTGCTTAAGCTATGTTCCCAAATGACAGGTGACTTAACTTCTGCAAAAAACAGATAACTTACAGAAGATGTGAATTTCAGAAAGGATTTTACCTCTATGTTAATGAAGAATTACACGTATTTAAAAGATGGATTTGAAGGAAAATTGTACGATGCCCAAAATGGGGATGACAGGCTTTTAATTGTCATTCAGGGATTAAAGGGACTGGAACTGCCGGAGAAATACGCCGAGCTTTTTTCCGCAAAAGGCTATTCCACCCTTGCCCTGCAGTATTACGGTGCGGAGGGGCAGCCCTCCGATATGCGCGCCATACCTCTTGAGCAGTTCCAGACCGCTATCGACTGTCTGAAAGCACATGACAACGGACGCTTCAAGAGATTTGGCATTTACGGAAATTCCAAGGGCGCCGGCATGGCGCTGCTTGCTGCCAGCGTGGTTCCCGACTTAAGTCTTGTGATTGCCGCTTCTTCTTTCGGACACATCATGCAGGGCACCGGCAAGGAAAAGGACAATCCCTGCAAGGCCATGGTTTCTTTCCACGGTGCGGATTTCCCCTATGTGCCTGCCGAGCATGTTTTTTCCGACTTCTTAAAAAGATGTTTCCGTGAACACCGTATACAGACTCTTTACTTTTTTGATGAATGGGATAAAAAAGGAACGGAAGAGCACGAGATACCGGTGGAGAATATCAAGGGCGATATCCTGTTTTTAACTTCTACGCACGATGAGTCCGTGCCCGCCAAACGGGATGCCGGGCTTCTGACCGCCCGCCTTAAGAGATGCGGGTTTGCCTATCATTTCCGGCATGTCAATTCCGAAACGGGCAGCCACAATCTGGGATATTTTCCGGTTAACAACAAGTTTCTTCCCCGGGAAAAGCATTTCCCCGAGGAATGCCAGCAGGCAAGAGAAGAAACGCTGGCACTGATTTTAGATACTCTATCAAAATGGCAGGTGTAAACACACCTGCCATTTCTAATGGATATTCCGGTTATTCCAACGGGCACTTCAGGCTTTCGACCATATCCACTTTTTTCAGCTTTCTGCCGGACAGGCACAGAGCAAGTACATATGCCACCGCTACGATTGCCGCACTTGCCAGAATGGTGAGCGGCTTTACGGGCAGCCCCATATACATACCCGATGACCGGGCAGATGCCGCCATCATGGAATAAGCGGTCAGATAGCCGAGCGGTACTCCCACCACAAATCCGATGGGCACCAGAAGGTGGTTGGATGTCATTACAAACTGCCGCACTTCTTTGCTTCTGTAGCCCAGCACCTCCAGCATGGAAATATTTCTCTTTCCTTCTTCCACAATCATGCCGGACATCATATTTATTATCAGAAGACAGATAATCACGCCCAGTACTTTTAAGATTTGCAGAACGATGCCGGAAACTGACGACAGACGTTTTACCTGATTTTCATAATCCTTAAGCGATGCGTTTTTCCGAAGCAGGTCCGCCGGAATATCCAGCTTTTCTTTGCTGATAATTACATTGTATTCCGTGTCGGGTCTGCCTAAAATATCCGCCATGTTCTGCTTGCTGGTCAGAACAAGCTGCAGAACATCATTTTCCACAATGCCGCTTATCACCACCTTAGTTTCCTGCATGGTAACAGTATTGTAAAAGGCAAACTCATCCCCCGGCTTTATGCCGTAGGTTCTTGCCGCCGAACTCGTCATATAATACTCACCGTAAACCGGTGTCTTGCCGTCCGCCGTTTCATGGAAAATATCATTTTCTTCATCATATCCGATAAGGTTAAAACGGGAGTCATCCGCACTTGCGCCGAAGCTTACATCAAAAATAGCATCTCCGCCGTAAGGATTTTCCGTCTGGTAGTTCTTAAATCCATACTCGTACTGTCCGCCCAGCATGGCTAAAGGCACCTTGTTTTCCAGCAAATTGTTCCATGCATCCCGGAAGGAACTGCCCAGCACAATGCAAAGTGTGGCAACCGCAATGCCGATAATCAGTGTGATGCTCCGGGAGGCATTCATAAATACCGCACGTACATTGTAAACAAACTTCAGATTTGCCTGACTGTTACGGAAAACATGCACATTTTTTTCTTTCTGCAAACCGTGAAGCAGGGACACCGCATCGGCTTTCAGGGCTTTGTTCAGAACCAGATAGGAAACCAGTCCGTAAACCACAATCGGGAACAGCACCGCAACACCCACTAATTTCCACGGCATGACGACCTGATACTCCGTATATTCCAAATCCTGAAAATAAAATTTGCAGAACAGTTTTGCAAAAGGAATGCTTCCTATAACGCCTATAATATCACCGGCGATGGCGGGCACCATGCCGTACACCATGTAATGACGCACCAGCTCGCCCTTCCGGTAGCCAAGCGCCATCAGGGTACCGATGGTCTTTCCGTCCCTCTTTATCATTCTCCGAAGAACCATAGCAATCACTGCCACCACAATTATCATAATGATGGGAGCGTACAGGGAAAATTCCGCAACCAAATCATCCGCTTCGCTGTAAATCAGGGAAATACGGGAATTGGAGGCTTTTTCCAAATATTCCTGGGTATCGTATTTTTCATAAATTTCCGTACGGAAGGCGGTCTCTTTTTCCTTGTCCAGGTAGCGAACCGCATACTGCTGTGCACCGTTTCCCAGTGCCGCAAAATCTTCAGGATATACAATGCCGATACCAAAACCGGACTTATCCGCTGCGGTTTCTGACAAATCATACAGCATAACCGCATAATCGGATTTCATGATAAAACCGCGCACGGTAAAGGAATTTCCCTCTGTGCTCACATTGTCACTCTGTCCAGCGCTCTTTGCTGCCGTGCCATCCTGCCCGATAACCATCGTGTCCCCTATGGCAATGTTGTTGGCTTTTGCATAGCGGTATGTAAGAAGGATATCCCCCGGCTCTTTCAGGTCGCTTCCCTCCGTAATGGTGTAGTAATCCATTTTTTTCGTAGGGGAAAACAGACGCAGCTTGGTGTCCTGATAGGAAAAGTCCAGATATTCCTGCTTTTCCAGTGTCAGGTCATAATTCTTTTCCAGTTCCGCCGTTTCTTCTTCCGTAATCGGAATTTGTGTCTGGAAGCTGGCATCCTCTATGTTTGTTTTTTCATAATACGCATCTGCCCAGGTATACAGGGACTCGCTGACCGCAAACGCACCAATCAGCAGCATGACCGTAATCGCGGTGAGCAGGCTTCCCGTCAGATAAAAGGACAGGTTCTTTTTGATACTTCTGGTTATTTTTCGTTGTAAAGTCATCAGATTGTCAACTCCTTTACACTTACCTTTTGCTGCTCCACATTGCTGACGATTTTTCCGTCGTGAATGCGGATAACGCGATCCGCCATACCGGCTATTCCTTCATTATGGGTAATAATCACAATGGTTGTGCGGTACTTTTCGTTGATTTTTTCCAGAATGGACAGCACATCTCTTGCCGAAACGGAGTCCAGTGCGCCGGTCAGCTCATCGCATAAAAGCAGCGCAGGATTTTTCACCAGTGCTCTGCCGATGGCGCATCTCTGCTGCTGTCCGCCGGACAGCTCCGTGGGGAAATGCTTGGCATGCTGCGCCAGTCCCAAATCTTTCAAAAGCTCTTCTATGGGCAGCGGATTTTCGGAAATATCCTGCACCACGCGGATGTTTTCCTGCACATTCAGTTCCGCAATCAGGTTATAGGACTGGAAGACTACACCGATTTTCTTTCTGCGGTACTCCACCAGCTCCTTGCGTCCCCGTTTTGTAATATCCACGCCATCCACCATGATGTTTCCTTCGTCCAGGCTGTCCAGTCCGCCCAACATATTTAAGAGCGTACTTTTACCCGAACCGGAGGGGCCCAGTATCACGCAGATATCGCCCTTTCCGATGTTCAAATCCACATGGTTCAGAGCATAGAGTACATTTTCCCCTTTGCCGTATTTTTTTACTGCATTCTGTACGGTTATCATGTTTTCCTTTTTATCCATTCTGCTTTTCCTCTTTTTCTGCAATTTTCGTTCTGCAAGTCTGTCTTATTGTCTGGTTCAATTTCACGTAGCTATTCAGGACCATATTCGCAAAACTGTTGTTGAAACAGCTTTCCTTTTCACGACTTTGAATGGCGATATATTTTTATATTAGTCGTGGCTAACTGCATTGTCAACAGAAAAGTTAGCTTTGGCTAACCATTTACAAAAAGGAGCAGTGTCACGAATGATGACAAACAGATGAGTGCGGTGCAGAAACTCTTGTGAAAGGAATGGCGTTATCCCGTGCGGAAGGAATTGACAGGCGCGAATAATAGGGCTTATAATAAGATGAAAAGCGGAGATGGCAATATCTCCCTTTTAATTTTACTGGGAGGTATGGAAAATGTCAGTAGCAGACAGCGTTAAGACACAGGTTGTCACCGTCGGTGACAAAGAGTATTTGAGAGTTACTTTGGAGGACAAGGTTTTTGACCTTCCTTTTGTTATGATTGGTGGAAATAAGGTAGCATTCCTTGACATCTCCGGTCAGGTGAGCATGAATGAAAAATCCGCAGACTTACTGGTTAAGAAGATGTTGGAAGATGGAGTTACCTTCGATACTATTTTAAATCCCGTTGCAAAAAGCAACGCTTTGGCACATGCCATTGCCGTACGTTGGGCCGAGCAGGTAAACCCCGAACTTACCCACACCGTAGTAGCTCGTAAGGCAAAGGGCGGCGAGCATCACGCAGTAGAAGCCTCTTACAAATCCGTTACAACTTCCGTAGAGCAGTCCTTATATCTGACCGATGATGATGTTGCTTACATGAACGGTAAAAAAGTTCTTTTAGTAGATGACGTTTACGGCGGCGGCGGTACTACCAAGGCTCTGAGGTCTCTGGTTGAACAGGCCGGTGCAACTGTTTCCGCTCATGCGGTCGTTGCGGTAGAAGAAGGCGGCAACTATCCCGAAGGTCTGGTATATCTGTATACCCTTCCCGTAAATCCGTAATAACTCGTGATTTTACGTGCACGGAAACAAAAGTCAGAATTCACGTAAATACAGAAATGATTTCAAAGAAGACGTATGAAAATATCTTTTTCATACGTCTTTTTTATAAGCAGCTTTATTTTTGAAATAACCGCATAAATACCTGCACAAGCAGCCCAAGTCCGCAGCCGATTACCGCACCGGCTATCACGATAAAGAAACATTCATCCCAACGGAAACGGTTGGCGCTGAAGGACCAGATACCCGCTATGGTCGCACATACTACCGCAAATCCCAGATACAGTGACTGCGTCGTTTTCTTATCTGTCATATTCACCGGCTCTATCCCTTTCAGAATGTAGTCCGTTGTCACTTCAAATATCTCGCTCATCATTATGATTTTTTCAATATCCGGTGTGCTCTGTTCACTTTCCCATTTGGAAACCGCCTGTCTGGACACACCCATTTTATCTGCGAGTTCTTCCTGGGAGAATCCCTTCGTTTTTCTTAAGTATTGTATTCTGTCCGCCATATTCATAGTCAGCACTCCTCCTTTTGAAGAAATTGTACCAAAATCACCGGTTGCACAGCCACCGCCTACCCATGGAAATCTGTCAACTGCGGGTTGCGAGCCGGAATTACGGCGCTGTTTTCTGTGTAAATACCTTTTCTTCTGTGTATTTTAACATATTTTCTCCTTACCTGCGATGCTCACATTTCTGACATTTCACCACCGATTTTCTTTTGTCCGTCAAAGAGCATTCTACCCTGGATGGAATTTCATCATACGATTTCCGGTTTCATTATAGCTTGAATTCCATCTTTTTTGAAGTCACTATGAAATTTATATCTTGACTTTTATATCGCAGTACGATATATTATATATATCGAAGTGCGATATATTATATGAAATAAACGGAGGTGGCTAAATGGACCCTCACATAAAGAAAGTGTATGTTCCTATGACGGAAACTGCTTTTTTCATTCTACTGTGCTTGCGAAAGCCCAATCACGGATATGGTATAGTTCAAATGGTTGAAAAGATGACGGATGGCGCTATTAAACTTACCCCGGGTACAATGTACGGAAGTTTATCCAAAATGGAAAAAGACCATGTAATTCGTTTTATCCGTGAAGATGATAAACGAAAAATCTATCAAATCACAGATTTAGGGTTAGAGGTTTTGCAGATTGAACTAAAACGAATTGAACGCTTATATAAGATAGCTCAGGAGGAGATGTAAATGGAGTCAAAAAAACAATTTAAATGGTTTACAATATTTGAATATGAAAAAGAGCAGGATTATTTACGGGAAATGCACAAATCAGGCTGGAAATTTATCAAAGTAACAGGATTGGGCATGTACCATTTTGAAAAATGCACTCCGCAGGATGTTGTTTATCAGCTTGACTATAATCAGGAAGGGCTTGCTCATAAAGATGAATATCTGAAAATGTTTGAAGATTGCGGCTGGGAATATATACAGGATTTTTTTGGGTACAGTTATTTTAGAAAAGCCGTCACTGACAATGGTTCAACAGAAGAAATTTTTTGTGATGATGACTCAAGATTTCAAATGATGCAACGGGTAATGAAAGGCAGAATGCTACCGTTGCTGATTATATTTCTATCCGTACTGCTGCCCCAGTTTTTCATTAACCTTTTCAGCAACGATAATTATTTTATCACCATCATTGTTGGCTGCATTTTAGGGATGTATCTTGTAATATTCGCCACGTTTCTGGTGAAATACATCCAATATAGAGAACACCTTAAATAATTATGTGAAATCTTTATTCTGGACAATTTTTGTCTCAAGTGGAATATATATGCCTACATATAATCCGCTTCGGTACAAAAGAAGAATTCTTCTTTCCCTTAAATATTGGCACATTTTAAGGGAAAGTCAATTCATTACGGGCATTTTCCTAAAAAAACTCGCACAATTAAGGAGTAACTTTCCTACTCAAATGCCTTTTATTCCCTCAACAATAATATCCTTTCTCTCCCATCCCTATTGTCATCCAGAATTCTTCATCATCTTCTGTCCAGACGCTAACGCTGGAGCCCTTAAACGCATAAGAACACCTTTCGCTATCGTCAACATCCCCGTTGTTATTCTCGGATAGTATTTTAACCAATTCCTTCTGTTCCGTATCAAAAGCCGACACCCCATAAATATAGGGTTTCAAAATGCCGTCATGACCGCCAAGGAACTCTATGTACTCCAGTCTGCCCTCGGAGTTATAATCAAAAGCCAGATCCGAATTAAAATAAAAATGCCGCCAGGTACCTCCGCCATATTGTTCCCGTATCATTTCCGGTTCTCCCAACAATCGAATAATTTCATCTTTATTGGCTCCCAGATATAGACTTTTGTCGTCAATCATAATTTTTTCCAACGGAAATAAAGTAATCTTCATCAATAATCTCCTTCCGATAGCCTTTCCTTAAACCCTTATTTAAGTTGCACCTGCCTTTCCCCGGGCAAATGTTACTCATCAAAGAAAAATATATCTGGTATGGCATCCTTACCAAATGTTTTAACCGCCATCCGATACATCGCTTTTGCATGTATCCGGTCGTGCCAGATAAATCTACGCAACACCTTCCGCAGTGACCATTCCTCATCATAGCTTCCGCGAAATACTGTGTTTTTCAGAAAGTGCGGCTGGCTTTCCAGCAAAGAAAATCCCCGCTCTCTGCATTCCGCAATGCTTCCCTCATTGTCTGCGTCAACACCAATTTCACTAAAATAATAGCGGTTAACATTTTTCGTGTGTTCGTACATCTCATAGGCGGTGCGGGGAACCGGTCCGTAAAATGTTGTTCTGGCCGGCAGACAGCTTTTATTTCCATCCGGCACTGACTCATACAGTGCCAGAAAATCCCGCGCGGATTTCAATGCCAATACTTTTAATTCTTCATACTCTTCTATGTTTAATTCTCCACGTTCCCTGTCAAAAAGCACATCGGAGTCAGCGTCGGAAATCGTGAGCTCCGATGCTTTTTCCTGCACAATTTCAGTCTCCGGGAAATCAAGTAGCGGCTTGCCAGCCCATCTTAAATACGCTGCGATTTCCAATGGCATTTTCCGAATGGCTTCTTCTTTCGTCCTGCCTCTGGTATAGGCGCCTGCAAAATTATCGGAATATACAATACTATCGTTGCCATTGTGTTCCCATACACACCTTATTTTCATATGTATATTCCTTCCTCGGATTTATTTCACCTTTAATATTGTGTCATGGCATACCGTACCGTTTTCTGCAATCGTGGATTTCCGGATAAATTTGGCACGATGCTTCAATACCCTGTATACATACCAGTCATGCGTATAGAACACCTTGCAAAACTCCGGATACCCATGTTCTTTACAGGTGTCAAAATACAGACATCTGCTGATTTCATAGGCATATCCTTTTTCATCATCCTGCAGGATTTCTATATCCCAGCAGGTTCTTTTTTCGCCTTGCAAATCATCAAAAAAGGACTGTCTTACTATTTTATAACCGTTTGGCAATAAATCGGCTCCCGTTTCCGGGTCTTGCTTCTTCTTTTTCGTAGTTCATCCGCATCCTAATGATTTCTGTATTTATTCAATACTTCGTCCGGAATATGGCAGTAGCTGCAATCCTCCGGGTATCGTTCCAGATGATGCTGATGTTCTTCCGCACTTCTGACATAATTGGTCAAAGGCAATACTTCTACTACAATCTTATCCCGGTCTTCCCGATGATGGATAAAGGCTTTTGCCTCTTCAAGATGCTTCTCGGAAGTACTGTAAATACCGGTTCTGTACTTCTTTCCCACATCAACGCCCTGTTTGTTGAGGCTATACGGGTCAATAATTTCAAACAAATAATCCATCAGATTTGTAATGGAGACAAGCTTTTCATCAAAAATGACTTTTACACATTCCGCATATCCGTCATATTCCCCATCCAGAGAATTAGTTTGTCCGTTTGCTCTTCCCGCCTCTGTCATTTGTACTCCGGGCAGGCTGTCAAAAAAATGTTGCACGCCCCAAAGGCAGCCGCCGGCTATGTATACCGTTTCCATGCTTCTTTTACCTTTCCGTTTTTCAAAATCTAACACTTTACTCATAGAATAAAGTATCATTTTTTCGGAGCCCCCGCAAGCTTTTCCGGGGTTACGCGGATTTCCGCTTTCCATTCCCTTTTCCGCGTAAACTTTTTTCGAGGCTTACGCGGATTTCCGCCCCCTACTCTCATTTCCGCGTAAACTTTTTTCAAGACTTACGCGGATTTCCGCCTTCCGCTCTCTTTTCCGCGTAAACTTTTTTCGAGGCTTACGCGGATTTCCGCCTTCCACTCCCTTTTCCGCGTAAACTTTTTCCGAAACTTACGCGGATTTCCGCACCCTACTCTCATTTCCGCGTAAACTTTTTCCGAGACTTACGCGGATTTCCGCCTTCCACTTCCTTTTCCGCGTAAAGTCAACCTCTCCTCACCCTCACTCACAAAAAAAGTGCAACATATAAGTTTTCGCTTATACATTGCACTTATCTTTTATACATTGCACTTGTCTTTTTATACTTTACACTTCAAAGGTTAAATCGCCGTAAGTGGGCATGGGCCACATGGATTTGTCAACAACTAACTCCAGTTCGTCAACAGGCTTGCGCAGGGCATCCATTTCTACCTTGACGGTATCCTTGTAGAAGAAAGCTTTGTCCTTGGCGCTCTTGATGGTGCCTGCCTGTGCGGTAGCTTCCTCCAGTCTGAGGAGTGCGTTCTTGGCGGTAATCAGCTTGCTGCTGACGGTGTTTAGGATGTCTCTCTGTACGGAAGCATCCGCTCCGGCATCCTTAACGGCAATGACCGTGTCGGCAAGGGACTTGCTGTAACGGATAACCGCAGGAATAATCTTCTTGTTTGCCATGTTAATCATGGTCAATGCTTCGATGTTCAGGGTCTTTGCGTAGGTTTCGTAAATAATCTCCTCACGGGAAATCAATTCTGCCTTGGTAAAGATACCGAACTTTTCAAACAGACGGACGGATTTGTCTGTGGTTAAAGTTCCTGCCGCGTCAATCATGCAGCGGATGTTGGGAAGTCCGCGTCTTTCCGCCTCTTTTACCCATTCATCGGAGTAGCCGTCGCCGTTGAAAATAATTCTCTGGTGAGCGGTCATGTATTCCTTAATCAGGTCATGTACTGCCATGTCGAAGTCTTCTGCGTTTTCCAGTCTGTCAGCAGCTTCACAGAAAGCCTCTGCCACAATAGCATTTAAAGTTGTGTTCGGGTCTGCGATGGAGTCAGAAGAACCAACCATACGGAATTCAAACTTGTTGCCGGTGAAGGCGAAAGGTGAGGTACGGTTGCGGTCCGTTGCGTCCTTTTCAAAATCAGGCAGGGTGGAAACACCAGTCTTCATGCGGCCGCCGTTTAAGCAGTGTGCTGCTTCTCCGGTTTCAACCAACTGCTTTACCACATCCTCAAGCTGTTCGCCTAAGAATACGGAAATAATGGCAGGCGGTGCTTCGTTTGCCCCCAGTCTGTGGTCGTTTCCGACATCGGAAGCGCTCTGGCGGAGCAGGTCTGCGTGGGTATCTACTGCCTTTAAGATGCAGGCAAGAACCAGTAAAAACTGGATATTTTCGTTGGGTGTTTCGCCCGGGTCAAGTAAATTGACACCATTGTCGGTAGTAAGTGACCAGTTGTCATGCTTACCGGAACCGTTGACACCGGCGAAAGGCTTTTCGTGGAGCAGGCAGGTCATGCCGTGTCTGTCAGCCACTTTTTTCATGGTTTCCATCACAAGCTGGTTGTGGTCAACCGCGATATTGGCGGTTTCATAAATGGGCGCCAGTTCGTGCTGTGCGGGAGCCACTTCGTTGTGCTGGGTCTTGGCGGTAACGCCAAGCTTCCAGAGTTCGATATTCAAATCCTTCATGTAAGCACCGATGCGCTCGCGGATGGTGCCGTAGTAGTGGTCCTCCAGCTCCTGCCCCTTGGGTGCGGGTGCGCCAAATAAGGTCCTGCCGGAAAAAATAAGGTCATCTCTCTGTAAATATTTCTGCTTATCCACTAAGAAATATTCCTGCTCTGCGCCAACGGAAGGCACAACCTTGGTCGCTGCGGTATTGCCGAACAGATGCACAATTCGGAGTGCCTGCTCGCTGATGGCTTCCATGGAACGGAGAAGCGGGGTCTTTTTGTCCAACGCTTCGCCCTTATAGGAGCAGAATGCGGTGGGAATACAGAGAATAACGCCGGTCGCGTCTTCTTTTAAGAAAGCGGGAGAAGTGATATCCCATGTGGTATAGCCTCTTGCTTCAAAGGTGGCACGAAGTCCGCCGGAAGGGAAGGAAGAACCGTCCGCTTCGCCTTTGATTAATTCTTTACCGGAAAATTCCAGAAGCATATGTCCGTCCTTGTCGGGATGGCTGACAAATGCGTCATGTTTTTCTGCGGTGATGCCGGTAAGGGGCTGGAACCAGTGGGTGTAATGGGTGGCGCCGTTTTCAACAGCCCAGTCCTTCATGGCTTTGGCAACCACATCCGCTGTGGCAAGAGAAAGCTCTCCGCCGTTTTCCATAACGTTAATGACTTCCTTATATACATACTTGGGAAGTCTTTCCTTCATTTTGCCGAGTGTAAAAACCTTGCTGGCAAATAAATCCTCTAAGTTAATCATTTCACTCATAAAGTATTTATTCCTTTCGAGACTTACAACTTTGAAGCCATCCTGTGTAAAGGGACCCTCAGGGTGTACTTTTCTTATACTCTGTCTTTCACATTATCTTACTTTACTGAAAAAAGCAAGGTGAAATTCTTAATGTGCTCCGAATTCCTGCGCGGCACGCCAAACCGTTTTGCTTTATTCCGGCATGGCATCCTTGCGGTTACCCACGCGGAGAATGTCCTGCACATCCGGCATCACGCTTAAGCGGAGCCAGATTTCCTGCTGGGGATGGGGCGCGCTTTCCACCGCATTGCCCTCTCCGTCAAACATTTCCTCGACTTTCACTTCTACATTTTCGCCGGAGGGCTTCATGATCTCTATGGTATCACCCACGCAGAACTTGTTCCGCTGGGTAATGCGCACCAGCCTTTTTTCGGGTTTTGCCTCCTCAATCATTCCTAAATAAATATACTCGTTCACATAGGTGTTGTTATCATATATCTGGGTATTTTCATCAGGTTTTCCAAAATAAAAACCGGTGGTGAACTGTCTGTAGGTGCACTTGGAAATTTCCTCCTTGTACCAGTCCATATGGCTGCGGTAAAGCTCCTCGGAGGTAAAATAATCGTCGATGGCTTTCCGGTAAGTCCGGGCTACCGTTGCCACATACAGCGCCGTTTTCATGCGGCCCTCGATTTTCAGGCTGTCAATGCCGGCATCCACCATTTCCGGAATGTGCTCAATCATGCACAAATCCTTGGAGTTAAAAATATAGGTGCCTCTTTCGTTTTCGTAAACGGGCATGTACTCGCCGGGTCTGGTTTCCTCCACCACCGCATATTTCCAGCGGCAGGGATGGGTGCAGGCACCCTTGTTGGCATCTCTTCCCGTGAAATAATTGCTGAGCAGGCAGCGTCCGGAGTAGGAAATACACATGGCGCCGTGCACAAAGCTCTCAATTTCCATTTCTTCCGGAATGTTTTCCCGGATTTCCTTGATTTCCCGTAAGGAAAGTTCCCTGGCGGAAACCACACGCTTTGCCCCCTGCTCCCACCAGAAACGGTAGGTCAGATAATTGGTGTTGTTAGCCTGGGTGGAAATATGCCTTTCGATTTCGGGACAGACCTCCTTGGCAATGGTATACATGCCGGGGTCGGAAATAATCAGCGCATCCGGGGCGTCCGGCTTTAAGTTTTTCAGCTCCTCAAAATAGGTTCTTGCGCCGTTTAAGTCACCGTTATGGGCTAAAATATTGGCAGTCACATAAACCTTTACACTATGGGCATGGGCAAATGCAATGCCCTCCGCCATCTCTTCCATGGAAAAGTTTCTTGCCTTGGCACGCAGGCCAAACGCCTCTCCGCCGATATAAACGGCATCCGCTCCAAAGCTGACCGCTGTTTTCAAAACCTCCAGGCTGCTCGCCGGGATAAGTAGTTCCGGTTTTCTCATAAATCTGACCCTTTCTATATCACTTTGGTACTGATGGATACGCCGTCGCCCACCGGCAGAATCACGGTTTCGAGCTGCTCATGGTGAGTCAGGGCATACAGGTACTCCCGCATTCTGGCATGTATGGTACGGTTGCGTCTGGTCACGGCAAACCGGGATTCCAGCACATCACCGTCCTGCAGTACATTGTCCGATACCAGAAGACCGCCTTTTTTGAGCAGACGGGTAACCTCCGGCAGGAAATGAATGTACTGCGCCTTGGCGGCATCCATGAAAATAAAATCGTATTCGCCCTGCAGTTCTTTCAGTATTTCCGTAGCATCGCCACACAGGAAGGTGATGGTATCTTCCTTTCCTGCCCGCTTAAAATTCTCCCGGGCGATGGGGATACGTTTTTCGTATTTTTCTATGGTGGTCACATGAGCGCCCGCCGGTGCGTATTCCTGCATCAGAAGGGCAGAAAATCCAACTGCCGTTCCCACCTCCAAAATCTCCATGGGGCGGTGCGCCGCCATGAGAAAGCGAAGAAGTGTCTGGGTTTCCGTGCGGATAATGGGCACGGCATCCGCTCTTGCTTCTTTTTCTATCTGGTTTAAAAACGACGTATTGCCTTTATCAAATGAATTAATAAAGGCAACCATTCTTTCATCATTTATCATTACTATTCTCCGGCGCCGGCATCTCCTGCACCGGCATTGTCATCTTCGGCTCCGCCAACAGTACCATCCTCTTCCGCACCGCCGGCACCTTCGTCCTCGGCTCCGCCAACGGTACCGTCATCTTCCGCACCTCCCGTGGTATCCTCGGAGGCATCGGTTTCATCCGTCGTCTCGGGTACGACGGACATAATTTCCATCATTTCTTCCATGGTCATGGACGTGTTCAAAACATAAGTACCCGGCTGCAGCTTATCCTTGTAATGGGACAACAGATTCTGGATATAAAACAATTTGGCATCGCGAATAAGGCCCTTATCCTCAAGAATTTGTCCTATGTCCATTGTGCTTTTTCCAATGGTGATATCTACCTGAATGTCCACACCGGGTGCTTCCGCCACCGGCTCTTCCTTAAACACACGGTAGCCGTAATTGTAGGCAATTACCGCCCCTTTGTAGATAATCACAACCGCCGCTACCGCGATTGCCACTTTTAATATGGCGCTTACTACCGCCATTACCATTTGTCTGGTACTCATGGGTCTTCCTCCCTGTTACATAAAATCGAGACCGTCCGTAAGGTCCAGCTCCACTTCCTGAATCATACGGCAGAAGTTCAATTCCGCTGCCAGAAAATCCTCAGCCAGCGGGTCTTCAATCAAATCTTCCTTTTCCTGCTGGAATTCTTCGATTTTATCGAAAAGCTCCCGGCTGTCGGTACGGCTCTGCAGCTCAAAGCTCTTCTTTCTGAAGTCGTCAAGCTGTGCCTTAAGCTCCGGAAATTTGGCAACCTTCTCCTTCTGCATGCTGTATTCCCGGTATTCTTCTGTATCCTTTATGGCAGCAAGAAGATTTGCTACCGCTTCCTCCAGGTTTGTCACTGTTCTCCACCCTTCCTACTAAACTTCCATGATAATCGGTAAAATCATGGGGCTTCTCTTGGTCTTTTTCCAGACGTAATCGGACAATACATCCTTGGTTGCCGTCTTCAATTTACCCCAGTCGGTAACACCCTTGTCAAGCAGCTCTTCGAGTGTATCGTTTACAAGCTGTCTTGCCTCGTCCATCAGTTCGTCGGACTCTCTGACGTAAACAAAGCCTCTGGAAACAATGTCGGGACCGGATACTAAGTAGCCGTCCACTCTGTCCAGTGCCATAACCACAATCAGGATGCCGTCTTCCGCCAGATGCTGCCTGTCGCGGAGCACAATGTTGCCGACGTCTCCTACACCGAGTCCGTCTACCAGAATGGAACCGACCGGCACCTTTCCGGTAACCCTTGCCTTCTCCTCGGACACCTCCAGCACATCGCCGGAAGAAAGAATGAAAATATCATCCTTGGGAATGCCTAAGTTTTCTGCGATTTTTGCCTGGGCACGCAGGTGCTTGTATTCTCCGTGCACCGGAATGGCGTACTTCGGTTTCACCAGTGTATAAATCAGCTTAATCTCTTCCTGACAGGCATGTCCGGATACATGGGTATCCTGGAAAATAACATCCGCACCCTTACGGAAAAGTTCGTTAATAACCTTGGTAACGGCTTTTTCATTGCCGGGAATGGGATTGGAAGAAAAGATAACCGTATCTCCCGCTCCGATGGTAATCTTCTTGTGCATGTTGGACGCCATACGGGAAAGCGCCGCCATACTTTCGCCCTGGCTGCCGGTGGTGATAATAACCTGCTGCTCGTCGGGATAATTCTTCAACTGGTCTACATCGATAAGAGTCTTGTCCGGTATATTCAGGTAGCCTAATTTGGAAGCGGTGTCGATGATGCTCACCATGCTTCTGCCTTCCACCACTACTTTTCTGCCGAACTTGTATGCCGTATTGATAATCTGCTGTACACGGTCCACATTGGATGCGAAGGTTGCCACAAAAATTCGGGTATTTTTATGGTCGGCAAACAGGGTATCAAAGGTTTTACCCACGGTCTTTTCGGAAGGAGTAAAGCCGGGACGCTCCGCATTGGTGGAGTCACACATCAGGGCAAGTACACCCTTTTTGCCGATTTCCGCAAAACGCTGCAAGTCGATAGCATCGCCGAATACCGGTGTGTAGTCCACCTTAAAGTCGCCGGTGTGCACCACAACGCCCGCCGGGGAATAAATGGCAAGGGCTGCCGCATCCACAATACTGTGGTTGGTCTTGATAAATTCGATACGGAACTGTCCCAAATTGATGGACTGGCCGAATTTAACAACCTTTCTCTTGGTGCTCTTCTCTAAGTTGTGTTCTTTTAATTTGTTTTCGATAATACCCATGGTCAGCTTTGTGGCGTAAATAGGCACACTGACCTTACGCAGCACATAAGGCAGGGCGCCGATATGGTCCTCATGTCCGTGGGTAATGACAAAGCCCTTTACCTTGTCCAGATTGTTTTCCAGATATGTGGTGTCCGGGATAACAAGGTCAATACCCAGCATATCATCCTCCGGGAAGGACAGACCGCAGTCCACCACAACGATACTGTCTTCGTACTCAAAGGCAGTAATGTTCATACCGATTTGCTCCAGGCCGCCCAAAGGGATAATTTTCAGCTTGGAAGCTGCTGTATTCTCTTTTTTCTTCAATCAATTTACCTCCATGCAAAGGCAGACCGCAATACTCCCTTCCGGTGCTTTCGTCCTGTTTTTCATGAACATTTCCCGAGTCCTCATGAAAAATCCGTTACCGGCACCTGTGGCTACTGCCGTCTTGCCCGTTTTCTATTTAAAGTTTGGGGAGTGACCGCTCCGTCTGACTCCTTGAAACTTTTTACCTGTCCGTAAAATGTCACTCCAAGGTAACATCATCCATCATATCGGAGAAAACGTCCGCAATCGCCGCTAACTCTTTCTCGTCCTCTACAATGGCATAAATACTCTCAGCCTCTCCGTCTGCGGAAAGGTCTTTTAAAATCAGGGCTTCTCCGTCCCCTTCTTCTTCCTCTGTCACCAGAATATAATTAATACCGCCTATTCTGGTCTGTTCCAATACATAAAAATCTACTGCTTCTCCGTCTGCTCCGTCGGGAGTGAATGTAATCTTTTCCACTTAAGTTCTCCTTATTTACAGACCTGCTGCTCTCTTATCCAGATATCCCTGTAAAATAAAGCATGCCGCAATCCTGTCTACGTGTTCTTTCCGTTCTTCCCTGCGGATGCCCGCTTCCATCATGGCCTTATCCGCAGCTACCGTGGTAAGTCTTTCATCCCACAGATAAACAGGAAGTCCGGTTCTTCTCTCTAATTTATCCTGAAACTCCTTTGTGAGCTCCACCCTGACTCCCTCTGTATTGTTCATGTTTTTGGGATAACCCAAAACAATTTCTTCCACGCCGTATTCTACAATCAGCTCTTCAATCCTTGCCAGTGTCTGGCGAAGCTTATTTTCCTCCTTGCGGCGGATAATTTCAATGCCCTGTGCAGTGATAAGCAGCGGGTCGCTGATAGCCACACCCACAGTCTTTGAGCCAAAATCAAGCCCCATTATACGCATGTGCTTCTCCTTTACTGCTGCCAGTGGTTGTTGTGGATATAGTCAGCTAAAAGCTCTTCCACCAGTTCGTCACGCTCCACCTTCATAATCATGCTTCTGGCATTCTTGTGGCAGGTAATGTAAGTCGGGTCACCGCTCATGATATAACCCACAATCTGATTTACGGGGTTGTAGCCTTTTTCCACCAATGCTTCGTACACTGTATACAGAACAACCTTTACGCCGGTTTCCAATTCTGACTCTACATTAAAAAATTGTGTATTTCCCAAATCCTGTTCCTGCATATTTCTTACCTCACTTTCACCGGATTTTCTATCTTTATGTTTTTACTTATGTTTATCTATCGTTCATTTTTTGGTTTATTACGACTTATTACTTATATTAACCCAACTTGTCAAAAAATTCAACCTGCGATTACATCAAATAGCAATCCTCTTACTGCATGAGCAGAATATCTTCCTGCAGAAAATCCACGATTTTTCCCGACAAAATCCGGTTGGAAAGGTTTTCTTCCGTTTTCTTTGCCACCTTCACATATTCCCGGCTGTGTCCCATCTGGTAACGGATGCCGCCGATTTCTTTTTCTTCTTCAAAAAGCACCGGTATTTCCTTTCCTATGTAGTACTCCCGGTATCTTTTCGACAGCTCCTTTTCCATGGCAAGCAGCTCGGCGCTTCTTTTTGTCTGCACAGGTCCCGGTATCTGGTCCGGCATGCCTGCCGCCACCGTTCCCTTTCTCCTGGAATACTTGAAAATATGCATTTCGTAAAGGTCCGCTTCCCTTAAAAAGCCGCAGGTCTTTGCAAATTCCTCTTCCGTTTCTCCCGGAAATCCCACAATGACATCCGTGGTAATGGCAGGATGGGCAAATGCTTCCCGAAGTCTTTTGGTTCCTTCCAAGTATTCACCGGTTGTATAGTGTCTATTCATTCTCTTTAAGGTTTCGTCACAGCCGCTCTGCAGGGAAAGGTGGAAATGGGGGCAGAGTTTTTCTATCGAAGCCAGCCGCTTCACATTTTTCTCCGTCATGATACGGGGCTCTAAGGAACCGATGCGGATACGCTCAATCCCTTCAATGTCCTGCAGTTTTTCCAGCAGATCAATCAGCTTGGATTCTCCGGCATAATCCCTTCTGCCATCATCCTTTACCTTCACTTCCGTTTCGCCCTGTTCCCAGGCTTCTTTGGAAAAATCAATGCCGTAGGAGCTGATGTGGATGCCGGTCAGCACCACTTCCTTGTAGCCGCTCTGCGCCAGCCCTTCCATTTCCCGGCGGATGTCCTCGTAACGTCTGCTGCGCACCCTTCCTCTGGCATAGGGAATGATGCAGTAGGAACAGAACTGGTTGCAGCCGTCCTGGATTTTAATGTAGGCACGGGTATGCTCCGCCGTGTGCTTTAAAGTCATTTCCTCGTAATCGCAGGGCGCATTCACGTCAATGATGGCGTCCTCTTCCTGCTTGTGCTCCGCCAGGAACTTCTCTAAAATGGGGATTAAGTCCTTTTTGCGGTTGTTGCCGATGGCAAGGTCTATTCCCTGTTCCCGCAGGGCTTCCTCATCCGCCGTCTGCACATAACAGCCCACAGCCACCACGACAGCCTCAGGATTGCGCTTCTTTGCCTGATGCAGCATCTGCCTGCTCTTCCGGTCCGCAATATTCGTGACCGTGCAGGTATTTACGATATAAATGTCCGCCATTTCATCAAATGATACAATAGTATACCCTTTTTCTTGTAGGTTTTGTTGCATAATATCCAGTTCATACGCATTAACTTTGCATCCGAGGTTGTGTAATGCTGCTCTTTTCATACAGATTCCTCTCAAAATTTGTAATGTTTTATGATTGACTTTTCTTCTTGTTATTAGTAAGATGATAACGAAGGTATGAAACACGTAAGGAGGTAATAACAATGAAAACTGTTCAGATTTCTTTAAACTCAATTGACAAAGTAAAATCTTTTGTAAATGATGTTACCAAGTTTGATTACGACTTTGACCTGGTTTCCGGCAGATACGTAATCGACGCTAAATCTATCATGGGTATCTTCAGCTTAGACCTTTCTAAGCCCATCGACTTAAATATCCATGCAGAGGAAAACATCGATGATGTTATGGCAGTATTAAAGCCCTACATAATCTAATTGGCTTCATCGTTTCAACCGGTTGCCTTTGGCAGCATGAACAGAACGGAAAAGCAGAACACCTGTGTGAATAACCAGGTGTTCTTTTTTTGCTACATATTCTCACTTACAATGATAAGCTCGTCCGTCTTTAAGGCGGTATCTACTAATTCATCAATCTTTTCCGCCAGATTTTCCTCATGCCTCTTGATAATCTTTAAGTTCGGCTTGGTAACGGGATGCTTTGCCACAAATATGGTGCAGCAGTCCTCATACGGCAGAATGGATGTTTCATAAGTACCGATTTTTTCGGAAATATCAATGATGTCCAGTTTGTCAAACGCAATTAAAGGTCTGTAAACCGGCAGTTCGCATACCTCGTTGGTTGCTGCTAAGCTCTGCATGGTCTGGGATGCCACCTGGCCGATGCTTTCGCCGGTAATAAGCCCCAGGCACTCTGTTTCCTGTGCGATCTTTTCCGCAATCTTCATCATATAGCGGCGCATGATAATGGTCAGCTCCTCATGCGGACACTTTTCATAGATGTACAGCTGGATATCCGTAAAGTTGATGATATGCAGGTAAATCGGGCCGGTGTAGCGGGACACGATTTTGGCAAGGTCGATGACCTTCTGCTTTGCTCTCTCGCTGGTGTAGGGCGGCGCATTGAAATAAACCGCATCTATCTTGACGCCTCTCTTGGCAATCATATAACCGGCTACCGGAGAGTCGATACCGCCGGATAACAGCAGCATCGCCTTTCCGCCCGTACCCACGGGCATGCCTCCGGGTCCCGGAATTGTTTCGGAATAAATATAAATCTTCTCGCGGATTTCCACATTCAGCATAATTTCGGGCTTATGCACATCCACGTGCATTTCGGGAAACGCATTGAGGATGGCTTCTCCCAGATCCATATTAATGGTCATGGAATCCTTCGGATAATTTTTTCTGGCTCTTCTGGCGTTGACCTTAAAGGTCTTGTTTTTGTCGGGATATACACTGTCCAAAAAGGCAATGACATCCTGGCAAAGCTTTTCAAAGCCTTCATCCTCCACGTAAACAACAGGACAGATGGCAGAAATACCGAATACACGCTGCAGATGCTCCACCGTGTCTTCAAAGTCAAAATCCGTCATGGCATCCACATAAATTCTGCCCTGGGTCTTTCTTACCTGAAATTCTCCGTCACATTTTTTCAGGGCATATTTAATCTGGTTTGCCAGCGCATCTTCAAATAAATATCTGTTCTTTCCTTTTACACCGATTTCGGCGTACTTTATCAAAAATGCTTTATACATATATCTCCTCTCGTTTTCAAAAAACGGTGTTTTTCCGGCACATATCAGTGTCTCGTGTATTTTCGCAACATAGGGATAATATCATACATTACCTGCAATGTATAGTCCAATTCTTCCCGGGTGGTGTAGACCGACATGCTGAAACGCAGTGTGGAGTCCAAAAACTCCTCCGGAAGCTTAATCGCTTTCATGGTAGCCGAACCTGCGGTATGAGGTTTATTGGAGGAGCAGGCGCTGCCCGCCGATACATAAATCCCCTTATCCTCCAGCGCATGCAGAAGCACCTCGCTGCGGACTCCCGCTACGGAAAGGCTGACAATATGGGGTGCGCCCTCCATACCCTCCGGATTGTTGATTCGGATGTCGGGAATTTTCCGGAGTCCCTCGCAGAAATAATCTTTCAGGCTGTAAAGTCTTTCCGCATCCTCTTCCAGATGGTTGTAAAGCATTTCTGCCGCCTTTGCCATACCCGCAATGCCGGGCACGTTTTCGGTACCGGAACGCAGGTTTTTCTGCTGTCCGCCGCCGTAAATAATGTTGTGGATTTTTACTTTTTCTCCGATATACAGGAAACCGACGCCCTTGGGTCCGTGAATTTTGTGACCGCTTACGGACAAGAGATCAATACCCATACGTTTGGGGTAAATGCGGTATTTGCCGAAGCCCTGCACCGCATCCACATGGAACAGGGTGGAAGGATTCGTGCTCTTAATGAGTCTGCCCGCTTCCGCAATCGGCTCCACAGCGCCGATTTCATTGTTGGTGTGCATTATAGATACTAAAATGGTATCTTTCCGCATGGCATTCTGCAGTTCCTGTAAGGAAATCTGTCCCTTGTCGTTAACTGACAGATATGTCACTTCAAATCCCTGATCCTCTAAATAATGCATCGTCTGTAAAATGGCCGGATGTTCGATTTTCGTGGTAATCAGATGCTTTCCCGCTCTGTAATTTGCCATGGCGCAGCCTATCAGTGCCAGATTATCTGACTCCGTTCCGCCGGAAGTGAAATAAATTTCTTTTTCATTTACCTTCAGAATTTTGGCAAGCGTCTCTCTTCCATACCGGACATATCTCTCTGCCTGCACACCCTTGTTATGCATGCTCGAGGGATTGCCGTAATCTTCACACATGATTTTTGACATCAGTTCCGCTACTTCCGGGAAAGTCCTTGTGGTAGCCGAGTTATCCAGGTATACTTCCATGGTTTTTCTCCTTTTTCCGTCCTATATAACAATATATGCTATTCTTCTTCCAGCTGATACATTATCCACGCCATGACGGTAAGTCCTGCGGTTTCGGTGCGTAAAATGCGCTTTCCGAGGGTAACGGGTTCTATGCCCGTTGCCTTTGCCGCCTCCGCTTCTTCCGGTGCGAATCCGCCCTCAGGTCCTATAAACACCGCAATATCGGCACCCTTCGGCAGATTTTCCAGAATTTTTTTTGTGGCGCCCATGCCCTCCGCCAGCTCATAGGGTAAAAGCTTTACCTCCATGGCGGATGCCTCTTTTACTGCTTCCGCAAAGGAAATCGGCTCCCTTACAACGGGAATGATGCCGCGCTTGCTCTGCTTGGCGGCTGCTTCCGCAATTGCCTGCCAGCGCTCCGTTTTCTGTCTGCCCTTTTTATCATCCAGCTTCACCACGCAGCGCTTCATGGCTACCGGAATGATTTCCGCTACGCCGAGCTCCACGGTTTTCTGGATGATAAGCTCCATCTTGTCCGCCTTGGGAAGCCCCTGATAAAGGTGGACTCTCGACGGAAGCTCCACGCCGTCTTCCTTAATAAAGCGCAGTTCGCAAAGGATGCTCTCCTCGTTCAGTTCTTTAATGCCGCATCGGTATTCCCTGCCGTCCGTACCGTTGCTGACGGCAATTTCTTCCCCGGGCTTCATGCGCAGTACGTTTTTAATATGATTCACATCACTGCCCAAAATAACAACAGTATTGTCATTTGTATGTATCTGGGACGGTTCCACGAAAAAATGATACATGTCTGTTTCCTCATTCTGCCGGACTTAATTTAAGCGGTATATCTCCCGCTCATCCTTCTGACCCTGATACTGGGCTACGCCGTAACCGATGGCGCCGCCCATACTGAACAGCATCATCAGCACCAGATTACCGTAATAGCCACCGCTTGCTCCGGCTAAATCATAATAGAATTTCTGGTCCACCAGACATTCTCCGAAGGAAAGCAGGCCATCCCATGCAAAATACAGGGTGGTGGCGCAGTCAAACAGGAATGCCACATAGGTCATGGCAAGAGAAATAACCGCACAGATAACAAGACCCGCTACGGACATCTTGCCTGCCAGCTTTTTATAACCGAAAATAACCGCAAGTCCGAGCAGCACGCCTGCCCACATGGAAACATAACCCAGTCTGGCAATCAGGAAAATAACCAAAGCTCCTACCACGGAACCTGCCAGTGCGCCTAAAATACCCAGCACATAGTTTTCCTTCTTCATGGCAAGGGCGGAAGCCTCCATGCTCATGCGGTTGCGCAGGGAAACCGCTCCTTCGGGGCTTAAAATCATGTAGTTTCCTTTGGCACGCCATACCTCCGTCATATTGGGCATACCGTTTTCATCGCAGTTTACGCCGCCCTGTGCCATTACATAATCCAAAACGGTACGGAGTGCGGTGGTAATATTTCCCGTTATGGCATCATTATTCCCCTTTAAGGGTACGGAAATGCCGATACTGTACTGTGCCACAGACACTTCCACGCCCTTCGGCATGGGCAGATTCTGGATTTCAAAGCCGCTGAGCGGTGTTCCCTGTGCGGTTGCCGCCATCAGGCTTATCCAGACCTTCGGCACGTTGTTGGATTGCTGTAAAAGCTGGATGACGGTGGTAAATCCTCTGTGATTGCCGTAAACCACCAGTCTTTTGGCATCGTATTTGAGGCCCAATGCCGGAGCTGTTTTTTCCATTACTTTTTTAATGTTTCCCATTTGTGTCCTCCCTCATAACATGAATTTGAATTTCCTTAATTTTTTCTGGCGGTAACGCTGACCCATTCACCCTGGTAGGTAACGTCAAGAACCTCTAAGCCAGCTGCCTTCACCGCATCCACTACGGTCTGCTCCTTGTCGTCAATGATACCGGAGGTAATGTAAATGCCGCCCTTCTTTAACTGGTTCACAATCACCGGGGTCAGAGGCACCAGCACATCCGCCAAAATATTTGCCACTACGATGTCGTAGCAGTCATAGCCCACTCTGTCCTGAATTTCCTTATCCGTGATGATGTTGCCGATCATCATTTCAAAGTTGGCAGGGTCAATGCCGTTGCTTTCGCAGTTTTCCCGCACTGCATCCACGGCGCAGATGTCAAGGTCCGTACCTACGGCATGCTTTGCCCCGAACATCAGGGAAAGAATGGCTAAAATGCCGCTTCCGGTCCCCACATCCAGGAGATTTGTCTCCGGTGTCACATACTTTTTCAACTGGCGGATGCAGAGCTGCGTGGTTTCATGCATACCGGTGCCGAAAGCCGTACCGGGGTCAATGTGCAGCACTAACTTGTCCTTATCCTTTACTTCCACTTCTTCCCAGGAAGGGATAACCAGAATATCGTCTATGTAGAACTGGTGGAAATACTGCTTCCAGTTGTTTATCCAGTCAATGTCCTCGGTTTCATCCACGGTGATGCTGCCTTCACCGATGTCCATGAACTGCCTCAGGCTGTCCAGTTCTTCCTTTACCATGGAAAGAATGGCGTCCACGGTGGTATCTTCGCCGTTCAGCGTCAGTCCGCCGTCCTCTTTTTCTTCCACAAAAAAGCTTAAGTACGCAATGCCGTCATCCGCAGGTCCCTCCGGCAGGATGTCCACAAACATCTGCTCCTTTTCCAGAGCGGTAAGCGGCACCTTGTCCTCAATCTGCGCGCCCTCCAGCCCTAAATCATACAGAGAGGAAATGATGATGTCCTCGGCATCGGTAATGGTTTTCACTTTGAATTTTGTCCACTTCATGGGGGAATCCTTTCTTCATCTATGTTTATTATATGCCCTGCAGTTACTGTATGCAGACCCGCTTCCGCTTGGAAATTACCGCAGCGGTACATAAGATGTCAAAGAACGCCATCTAAGTACCGGCGGTAACTTACAGTCTTTATACAGTAACTGCCTGGGCAATACATGACATATCCTGTATACTATCTTTTTATTTTATTCCCTAACTAAATGTCTGTCAATGTATGCTGAGGATATCAAAGTACTTTAACATGCTGGCAGAAGATGGATTCCATGTAACGAATAGCACCGCAGCGGTAACTCCCGATTTATCTTTCTACTCATCTACATGCCAACTTCTTTAAAATATTAACATAATATTTAAGCTCATTCAAAGAAACTCTTTGAGAACTAAAACTAACGTTTTGAGAGCGTGAAAAGCCCATAGATTGGGGATTTGTGTCTGGTAGTGTTACATATCTGTTGTATGCGTAGCACTACCCACACATTCCCAGAACTGCTCATTACTCTATTGAAGAAAGGATAATCATTATGAAAAAATACTTTGCTTACTACAACCAACACAAGAACGGAATCAACATTGCTTTTGATGACAATGTGCTTCTGTTTGTCTCATGTTCCGAAGCAGAAAAGAATCTCCATACTACACCTAACTCTCAAAGGCTTATTGATAATCTTGCTATTGATGATCCTCTTAAATATGCTGCATTGGCTCTTGATTATGAGTTGCAAAATTGGGCTGATGCTATGGATGAGGATTGGTGTTTATAAATTATAATTCTATCCCTCTATGTATTTCAATTCTCTTTTCTTAAATGAAAGCATTGTCCCTTCTAATATTGTAACAATAGACTGATTTATTGTATCATCCTCTATTCCGCCAGCCTCAACTTCAACCAATTGGTCATTTTCTTTATCAATTTTAACGTGAATAATTTGATCTGAATCCGCAACAACTGCTAAATTTGGATTATGTGTAACCAATATAATCTGTCTTCTATTTTTAGCAGCCTGTATAAATGGCACAAGAACCTTAGCTACACTTTGATTATCCAAATTATCTTCTGGCTGATCAATTACTAATGGAATATCTCTCAAATCCAAAAGCAAATAAAAAATTAATAATAAAGCTCCTCTTTCTCCCGGAGACAACTTATCTAATGTCTTTCCATCACTCACTAACTCATACTTATTTGTAAGATACCCTAATCCAAATAAATAATTATAAAAATCAAGCATTTTACTTTCCTTAATCTGTGGAATTATTCCATCTGGAAATTCACTCATTTTTTCAATAATCTTCTTTGGAATATTCAAATATTCTTCAACACTTTCAATGTCTCCTAATTCTTCAATAGCTTTATATAATTGATAATTATCATCTTTGAAAACATTTCTTTTTTGTTTGTTTATATAATCAAATACATTCTGCTGAAATGTTGTGTCAATAACTATTCCTGACCTAATACATATGCTATAACCACTTAATAGTTCACTATTTGCATTCAAGAAATCATCAACTGGCTTTTTAAATCTATTATATATACGTATTATTTTCTTTTTTTCTTCAAGTATATCTGATGCTATTTCATCTCGTTTTATATAAAGTGGAGCCAAATCTTCATGTATTCCTTCACTTATATACTTTATTTCGTCTTCTATAATCTTCACTGCTTCACTACGTGTTTTCTCAATATCACTCCATTCCTTTAAATGGTTTAAATATTCATTATATTCTTGCATATGCTTATCTTCTTCTGCAACAATATCATTTTTTTCTTTTATATACTTGCTAAGCTGAATTTCTATACCACTTTCAGGATTTTTTAGTCTATCCCTTACCTCCGCTATAAGTTGTTCTATTTCAGCTTTCTTTGCATTTACGGCTTCTTTATTTACTTTCAAATCAAAAATCGTATTGGCACTCAAATCAAACTCATCTAATTCTTCATTAATATGCTCCATGGACTTTGCAAAACGATTTTGTATTTCATCAACTTCTTCCAAAATGTTTTGTATCTTACGAATATTTTCATTAAGTGAAAATAATTTTTGATTTTCACTTTCATTTTCTTTTGACATTTCTTTTATTTTCTCTAAAACTGCATCATACATATCCTGCTTTTCTTTTGGTAATTCAGGTTTGTCAATCTTCTTAGGTTTTATAGATATATGCGCTTCTAACTGTGTATTAGCATCTTTTAACAGTGCCTCCTGTTTTGTTTTATACGATGGTAGAAGTTTTTCTTCCTTATCAATAATCTCCCTATTAATATTTGTTAAATCATTAATCAGAAATCCTATATTTTCTTCTGTTGATTTAGTATACATATCAATCAGCTCATCAAACCCTCTACACTTCTCTTTGTCCATCTCATCTAATCGAGAAAAAATAACACTATTTATTTCATCAGAAAAACGCTTAAATTCAGTATCTGTACAAATTTCTTCAAAATATTGTTGAGGAATACATTGACATCGTTCTACATTATTTATATTGGGATTATCCGAAAGATTCTTCTTAATGCTTTCCCCTTTATTCTCCCATATTAATGTCGCTTCAAAGTTTGATGCCAACTTATTCTTCAAAAATTTGCCCTTATTTAAAAACGCAAATTTTTCATAATTATGGCTGTCAGCTAACAATCCAATTATCTCGGCTATTGCTGATTTTCCGTTTCCTTTATTTCCAATAATGCTTATTAATCCTGGATTCATTGGAATACAGATGTTTTGAAACCATTTTCCCTTATTTCCATCATAATTATCAGTCCAATCAACAAGTAGCTTATTAATATATTTAGTTGGATTTTTCCTTATACGATCAATTTGCTCCGGAATAACACCTAAAAACATACGATTATCATAATCAATCAAAGCTTGTCTCAATCCCTCAAAGCTACAATTTGCTTTAACCCATGTACATCTTTCCTGCATATTTTCATAATCACTCCTCTCATGTGAATCAGAAGCGACCATGCACGGTTTTCCAAACACATTCTTGTAAAATTCTGCATTTCTAGCTTGTTGTTTTTTGTAATTCGGCAATTCAACAATATCTATTTTCTTTGCTATCATTTCACTTTTAGTAATATCTAAAGTCTCATAAATTTCCTCTGGTGTAGGTTCTTTTTTAGGGACATCTTTCATTTCTTCTTCAATGCTACCATGCTTATCTCCACCATGAATAATAACGAGTCCTCCCAATTTATGTGTTAATTCTACAGCATCGTCAAATTTTACAACAGATTTTAATAAACCTTTTCCATAATTGCCTTCTCCATTAGCTGTAATTTTACTTTCAGTTAATCCAAGTACAGAGCAAAAATTATCATATATATTTTTCTTAGTTGACTTAACATATGATTCACCTATTTTTATTTCCTGAGGAAATACACAAACCAAATGTACTCCCCTTTTACCCTTATCTGTTTTCAGCTCTATTCCCGGAATAAAATTAATTTGATTTCTATATAAACCCTTTTCATTTGCCTGAGTTTCATATATATTCCAAATTTCATCTAATGCATCCACATTGGAATGATCTGTAATTGAAAACATAGAAATATTATTTTCAATCAACTTATCAAAGATTTCTTTAACTGACATTTTAGTTCTAGATTCTTTTGAATATGCAGAATGCATATGTAAATTCCATAGTCTCCACTCCGATCCTCTATTGATCATAATATACCTTCTTTCAATTTATTACATTATTCTCACTTTAATTTTCAGCACGTAATTTTGATATACAAGCCTTTATAACTTAACATCGTAATATGTAATTGTATTATTAAAATCACCGCAAATAGTTAAATTATTCTACTTGCCTTCTCAAATAAAATCATCTATTACCATCATCAAGCAGACTTTCATTTCCATATAATAATATGACAATCAAAAGTATTTTGCCCGTCATTTATTATCCAGCAGATTACTACAAGCTATGCATTTCCGTAGTCTGAATTATATAATAATGTCGCATTTAAATATCTCTATCTAAACCTATCAAAATTTCCCGTGTTGTGTTTGCGTACTATTTGGTTCTATGTATTATTTTCAAAGAACATTAGTTATCAATTATACTATTAAATTTTTCTCTGTTAATCCAAAAAATTATTTATGTGTCTTTTTCCAATATTCATAAACCCTTTTTAATCCAGCAATGTCATTTCCTTGTTCTTCTTGAACATCAAAATATCCATCTAACGAAGTATATGTCAATTCTCCTCTGTACTTCTTATATCCAGCCCAATAATCTTCGTATATGTCAATTCCCAAATCGGAAAATGGACCTTCTCCCTTTACTAAATATTCCATTCTATTCGTTTTAAAAGAACCAATATTTTCTGTATTTCCACTTCCTGGTTTATCACCTGATATTTTATATTTCTCTTGTACAAATACCTCTACATCTTTGTATGGCACCGGCAACTTACGCAAATCCTTAATATCAAACATTTTGCCTTCTGAAGCATTATCATTTCTAGTATATACAAAACCAATTACATAATGCTTTGCATATTGGTCATATGGAAATGAAATATTTTTCTTTCCATCTCTCATATATGATGCAAAAGAACCTAATGTAAACACATATCCCGATGGCTGTCCATTCTTCAAAAACTTTCTGTATGTAGTCTTTATATCAACTGCAATTTTTTCTGTATCCGCTTCACTTCTCATTAATGTAAAATCTGGGTATACTGTTTGCTGTGGAGATGGATATAAAATCAGCCCATTTTCATCTGCTATTTCTTGTAAAATATTGTAAGAAATCAACTCGAAAATTCGTCCAATAAGTTTTGAATCACTTCCAAGTGAAAACAGCTTTCCGTCTGGAGATGCTAATGCGCTGACTTCCCAATCAATATTTTTTTCTTCTAACTTCTTGTTAAATAACCTTATAAAGTCTAATTCCATTTCATTCCTCCTCGTATATTACTAAGCATTTGACACTTTGTCCAAGAACGACATCTGTATATATGATTCCTCATTTTTTTTCATTACTGGAATATTTTGAGGATTATAATTCATTAAAAGTGCTTCCAACATCGAATTCCTATTAGATTCCTTTGCCCCAACATGATAAAAATGTTCTTGATTTACTTTCCAACATTCTTTCCAAACAATATCAATATACTCATTTTTTCTATATTTGTTTTTGTCCCATGTAGATAACATAAAATGAGCTCCGGAATCTACTAACGCATCATGTAATCTAACCTCATGATTCTCATCCCAACTATCATAATAATCAACATGTCTTCCAATATATGGTGGATCACAATAAATAAACGATTGAGTATCAGCTTCACTTATTGTCTGCTCAAAAGATTGGCACTTAAATTTCCAATCAACATCTGGAAATATATTTTCCAATCGTTTAACTTGATTCACTATCTTTGTAACATATGCCTTTGCAAATCTATTCGGTTTATGTCCATATGGAACATTGAATTGATAATTTCGATTAAATCGAATCATCCCATTGAAACAACTTCTATTCAAGAACAAAAAATCTAGTGGATTATGTTCTTCATTAAATCTATCTCTAATATAATAATAATGCTTTTCGTCTTTTTCTTCTAATTTCCTTCCCTCCTTCTCCAAAAATTCTCTAACACCATATGATGTAATTTCTCCACTCTTTATAGCATTATATAATGCTATAGTATGCGGATTTGTATCCGCAAAAACCGCATGCTTAGATGCTAAATTAAATCCAACAACACCAGACCCCATAAAAGGCTCAATCCAAGTAACACTATCATCTACCCATGCAACTTCTGAAATAAGAGGAACAATTTTTGTTTTTATTCCCTGTATCTTTATTGGTGGAACATATACTTTATCAATCATTTTATCATCCTTTCAGCATACACATATATCTTTAGATGATATATGTGTAAAATCATGTTCTATTCGCTTATTTTTGTATTTAGTCCTTAAATCAATATATTTCAATAACTCAGGTTTATCATCTAGAAACATATATGATATAGGCACTCTAAAGCCAGAAATATCTTTCTCCATCTTACGCATATCAATTGGTTCTATTTCTTGAAAAGAAAATATTGGCATAGCAACCTTATTTCTAGTAAGATAATCTTTTATCCTTTCAACTGCTGCTTCATCATAGCCATATTTTTCAAGCCAATCTTTGATATTTTCAGGTTTTCCTAATTCAACAACCGCAACCAATTGTCTATATGGCAATCCAATATATATATAAGCTTCCACCGGTTCTTTACAAAATCTTTTCCTATGCTCATATATTTTCTCCCCTGATTTTAACTGTGCATACCATTCGTAGCTAAAACTTAATATCATTTTTCTCATAGAGAACCCTCGCTATTTAAATTGCAAAATATCATCAGCAGAACAATCTAAGGTTCTACATATCTTTTCTATTGTTTCCATAGAAACATACTCGTTATTACCTAATCTCGCTAATATATTGCCACTTATCTTCGCAGCCCTTTGCAATTCAATTTTCTTCATATTTTTATTTTTTAATACACCCCATAATTTGCTATATTCTACACTCATACAAATCTCTCCATTTTGTATAACACTCTATTTATATAATATCACGATATCGGTATATTTTTCAACTTATATTTACCTAACAATCGATAATAATATATGCTTCATCGACATGTAAATAACTGCTTATCATTCCCAATATTATTAATTCTTATACCATAATCTCTAAAATTACCACTTTTTCTTTAATAGGTAAAATTTTCTCTTGCCAGTATGCAACCTTTCACCAATTACCATACTTCTCACAATCGGCAATCCTATTTGTTATACACCTCCCACAATCTCTTCTGCTCCACTCCAATCCTTAATATCTCCTGCAAATCCCTATCCATAGCCTCAACATTAGCATCCATCTGTTCTACTGTTCCTGTCCTGTTACCAGCCTTAATCTCCCACTGCATTAACTCTTTACTATAATATTCCTTAGTATCCACATTCATATATCCATGCACCGAATATGAATATCCATTGCTTTTCTCTATGAATACCGGAGCTACTTCGCCCTTAGAAGTTTTCCACCTCATAAGCCTTGGAAACCAGCATAATCCTTCTTTTATCAGTTCCTTAAATGTCTCCAGCAGCTTTCCTATCTCATACAATATTCCTCTGAATGAGTTTCCTGCTTCTATAATCTTATCTGCTTCAACATGATTAGCATATACATATCAATATATTTGTTGCATACCTGTTGCATATGTGTTGCATTCGATGTAAATTCCAGCACATCTGACAACTTTCCACAACCTCTGTAACCCTTGAAATATGGGCTTTTCTTGATATCTTCGTTCTTGAAAGATTATCTCAAATAAACACACAAGTGGAATACCTCAAATTAAGTTTGTTTATTTGAAATTGCAATATAACTGCATATAGAAATCAGGAAACTTATACAGTACAAAACAACCGCTCCAAAACTAAACAATATTTCTCCCAAATAAGTTAGTCCTGGCATAAATCCATATCCAGGAAGATTATTAAAGTAAATCATCAGTCCTATGGATATAAGTAGCGGAATTAGTTCTGACGAAAACAATATCCGCCAAAGTTTTTTTGTTTTCTTGCGAATGGTTATCACAAATAATATTATTTGAAATATTAAAATTACTATATATATAATCTGTAGGAACAGTGCCATTACTATTTTCCTCCGTAAATTCCGAGTTATATGATAATCCAAGTGAACATTAAATACAAATAAGGCAATAATGCCATAATCTCATTGAATACGAACAGCTTGCTTCCAATTTGAATCTTATACTTTGTTCTCGCTTTCTTATAGAAAAACACGCAGCAAATCGTTGTTGCAATAATATGTATTATTCCAATTATCAAAATCAGCCAATGCAATCTTATATTTTGGAACTTATTATCATATCCAGTCAGATCAAACCATATTACGATGAACCATGCAAGTAAGTCATTTACTAAATACGCAATAATATCTATTATTGTAATCGTCGTTCTTTTCATATATCATTCCTCTAAACTTGAAATTATCAGTTAGATAACTGATAAAATTGTTCTTAACTTAAATCAAGAGTTGTATAGCCAAACTCGTTGATATGTCTTTGCAAATTATGAAAATCTATCATTTTTTTATTTTTCCAAAATAGCCCTTTTTTATTAAACAATATTTTAGTATGTGCGTATGTGCTATACAATTCGATATATGGCGGTTCGGCAGTGATATTTCTTTCTCCGATACAGTTTTCTCTACTGTTGGGATATTTCCGTTTGAAATTTATAGTACATTCTTTGTATGTCAACCAATGCAAATCACTAAATTTTATTCCATGCTCATCAATAGAAACAATATTCTCGTAGGATACTTCATTAACCTCAAGATGGAAATAATGATGTTTTGATTTAAAATACTCGACAGCTGCATTGATATGTTCCAGAAAAAATGCGACTTGTTCCTCCGTCAAACTACATTCCCATGGATAGTTGTTAGCCATTCCTGTTTTCCCGTATTGATATGCTGCCATACTATATTTTATTTCCGGTTTTATCCATTTTACAATTAGAAAATCGTTTTCCTCAAGCAATATTTCAGCGTTTCCTGTTGAAAGAATTTGTACTTTTATTGCCTCTGTTTCAGCTGTCATAAATAAAGTTCCTTTCCTAACAAATACCAATTTCTTGGTTTCAAAAACGCTTGATAGCATTTTATATTCATTGTGAATCTTCTAAATACACTATACATCTGTTAACATCTTTTGGAGAATAAAAAACCGGGACTTTCTTCTTCATAAATAACTCTTTGTCACTTTGAAGCATATTCTCTAACTCTGGTTCTATTCCTTCTTCGTAATCTCCATAATGCCCGATCGTGAAGCGGCACTCATGTTCCATATTATCTTTTGTCTTAAATATAATATGAGCTTCGGTATAGGGCTGGTTAAAATCATTAACTAACGTTACATCTTCGATGATCCCCTCGACCAGATTCCATTTTATAATCACGAAAAACCGATTGACCAAATAGATGATAGGAATAATTGCAAAGAGAGCAGCTAAAAAAAGCCATCTGTTAAAAAGTCCGGCAATGATTCCGGGGATAGCCGTTATAAGCACCGCAATCATACACCTTTTACATGTTCTCTTTAATACTTTACTTTTGTATTTCCCCATTATCTTTCAGCTTTCCTTACAATTTCATCATCATGTCGGATTCATATTTTATAATCGTTGAAAATCAAAGTATTACAAACACTACTACCAAACATCCAACGAATCCCACGAACCACGGTATTATAAAAGATAGAAAATTTGCCTTATTTTTTCGAAGCAGAATCATTGCGGTTATCATTATGGCTAACCATGCGAACATAATAAAATATCCAAACAAAAGATAAACTACAGGACCAGTCAAAATTTAAAGAACCAGAAAAGCTTCCCGCCATATGGATTTTTCTTACTGAGCAATAGTGCTGAAACTGCATGCAATAATAAAAATGCACCGCTTATGGCCGTCATCACCAGTTCAAACTGTGATAAGACCGACATGGAATTATCATTATAGCCTATATAAACATTCTTACTGCCCAGAATGCTGCAATTTCCCTCATACCAGAACACATTGGCACCATTGACCGGTGAATCCGGCTTAATCTGCAGCACCGTATAAGTTGACCGAATGCCTTTCCCATAACGTGATTTGTAATTTCTGACAGCATTTCCGCTATATACCTTGACATGATTGGAGCTCTGCCGGGAGCTTTGATATGTTACAGTTCTCATCGAGTTTTATAGCTGATAAAGAAAGACTGAACGCCTCTTGTAATTGCCCATTATAAAAGGAAGTTTCCGCATTTGAAATTAATTCTGCAAGTTGATCTTTTTTGTCCATTGGCATCCAAATCATCCCCTTACGTAACATCGGTTTTTTTCAGTTCGTTTATTAGCTCTATATCATAATCATTTGGAGCATCACTGAATGCTTTTTCTGCTAAAGTGACAGCTTCTTTTGAAATCGTGACCTCATTAGCTAAAACGTTCTCCAAAAAATTTTCAAGAGCCACCCGTTTTTCTCCATATTTCGCCAGTTCTTCAGCATCTTCCACAAGAGCATTCACAAGAGAGTCGTCATGAAATTGCATAGAGATATTTTTGAAGAACATATCATATGCGTCTTTTACCATTTTAATCTCCTCTCATAATTAGCGATTAATAGGAAAGCCAGTTACTATCCCTTCACCGCCTGGTTCAACAATCACTCTAATATCTAAACTATGGTTTTGTCCTTCAACAGTAAATCTAACTGGTCTACCATTTCTTGTGGTAAGAGGAGCGTTTGGATCTGGGCCACCAATAGTTTTCGGTGCATTTCGACCACTTCCTGGACCTGTAGCTTGTTGCCAAATTGATTTTGGACTATTCGCAACATCTTCGACAGCCTTAATAGCATTATCATCGGACCAAGTATCTGGAAAAGCACTATTGCCAAATCCGCGATTTGGACCGTGCCCAGGATCATCTGGACCTTCGCCTTCAAGAATATGTCGTCTTCTATTATCACTAACTTTACATTCGGTATTGTGAACCCATACGGTATTTCTTCCAACAAAATATGTATATGAGTTTTCAACCTGAAAATTATATACATTTACAGATATTTCGAACTCTTCAATCTTATACTTTTCGATTAATAAATCATCACCATCAACGCTAACAAGCTTATCACCCACAAGGAGTCTACCAGCCTCAATAAAGCCTCTGCCCTGCACATAAAATGGATGATTGTCTGTGGTGATGACTTCTTCACCATTGATTACAAGATGAACGAGTTTGTCCACCTTGCGGACATATGTTTCAAGGACAGTTTTTTCACTTGTTTCAAGCGTATCAGGATCAGTTGAAATAACCTTATCACCAGGATTTATCTTTTCAATAGCGAGCAGACCAGCAGTTGTAAGTACCAATGTACCAGCAACAAAGCACGCCATATTCTGAGAAGCAGCACCTGAGAACGAAGATACCAAGCTTACCCCCATCTGGAACTTGTTGTATACATCGCTCTGATGCATTTTGTTGTTAAGTTCCGTGATTGGGTTATTAGGATCAATCATCCCCAATCCTAATGATACCATGTCAAAACCATCCATACTATTAGAAATGGCACCGCTGATTTTAGAGGTTGTCTGGATTGCGTTTCCTAATTTAGAACCGCAGGTTATGAATTTGCCGGCGATTCCGCCTACGCCGCCCAAGGCACCACCCATTATGGCACCATCTAATGCACCTTGGGCAAATCCTTCTAGGAATGAGCCTCCTGTTAGCATACTGGTAATTCCGCCAATCAAGCCACCGGTCAAAGCACCTTTTAAAGCTCCGATAAGAATGCCAGTGCCTATACCCTGTAAGCCAGGAACACAAATGCAGACAACAGCCACTACGATTTCAATTACCAGAACGATCTCTTTCCAGTGATCTTTACACCACTGACCGACCTTTTTCAAACCTTCGCAAAATTTTTCCCAGTCGGTCTTTTCGCAGTCAGGCTTAAGATAAGAGTATTGTTTGTAAAAGTCCTTCTTAACACGTGAGATTTCGGATGATGCCGAATTATCACGATCTACCGTCAAGTTAATAAACTCATCGACTTCTCTTTGGGTTGCTTCGAGACCCGCAATCTGCTGTTCTTGTGTCTGAGAAGAGGTTCAAAAACAGTTAACTTCTAAATCAACTGTTTTTTGAAAGGTCGTTTCATCAGATTCTTATAGCAATCCAGCAAATAATCTCATAAATAATTGTCCCAGTCGCAAATATGCACTTCGTCCGGTTTGATATTGGTCTGTCACATCACGACATTCTCCCAGCGTGTTCACTCTTTTTTGAAATAGAACAACAACACAGCAACAACTCAAATCGACTTAAAATTCCAGACTATTCGCATTCAGCAAGAAATACTTCATTCCCATGATGACAAAACCTTCATCATTTCTCCAAGGCTTTTTGCTGCCATTTACAATGACGATCTTCTTGAAAGAGTCCGGGATATTACGCAGAGAATTGAACTCCTGCGTCTGTTTTTCTTCCGAAGTCATGTCATATGCAACCTGGATATAGTATCTCTGGTTTCCTTGATTCACCACAAAGTCAACCTCCAACTGCTTGCGAACACGTTTGCCCTCTTTATCCTTATCGAAGATATCCACGACACCCACATCAACATTGTAACCACGGATCAACAGCTCGTTATAAACAATGTTCTCCATGATATGAGTAGGCTCCTGCTGTCTGAAA